>Ga0209573_1001279_pt1 | contig 40536 bp, 39 predicted proteins | sample TNRBio252014_DNA_FD_185870 | JGI IMG/M metagenome (GOLD analysis project Ga0209573, IMG submission 185870) | Wastewater treatment Type I Accumulibacter community from EBPR Bioreactor in Madison, WI, USA - TNR Reactor_6/25/2014_ DNA (SPAdes)... | ecosystem: Engineered > Bioreactor > EBPR >...
AATTCTTCTTTCAAGGCATCCGATAAGACAAAATCATCATCTTCCTGGATAATTTGTACGATGAATTGAATCAGCGAAAGTTGTTCCGCACGGGATAATTTGCGCACCTCTTCTTTGATCGTTATCGCTGTCATGCTTAGGTTTTTTATGTTAACAAAAGTAAGCAACGACGGGTTTAAAATCAAGCGTTCTGCATTTGGGTTCGTTTTTTTTAAATTTTTGCCCCTTGCCCTCCCGCTGGCGCGGGACAAGCTTTGCCCCTTGCCCCTTGCCAATTTGCCAACCCTTCCTCCGCTTTCCCCCGTCTTCCCAAGAAACACCATTCGTATGAAAAAAACCTTTACAATCCTGCTCTTCGCGTTTTTGGGATGTTTGGCAAAAAGCCATGCCTGCTCCTGCGTCTACATTCCTACATTTTGCGAAACCATTACCTATGGGAGTACCGGGCAAATCCCCGATTACGTGAGTGTTTATGCAGGTACGGTTACCGCAGTAACCGACATCGAAGTTGAGTTGCTGGTGCAGGAAACCTATTTTGGGGAATTCAATACCGGGCAAACCATCATGCTCCGAAGAGGCGGCGGCCTCGATTGTGTCTTGCCGTTAGACAATTTTGAGGTCGGAGGGACCTTCATCATTGCATCTGATCAATACGATAATACCTGGCGGCTGTCTGCGTGCGGGATTTCGTATTTGAAGGTAGAGGACGGCGAAGTCATCGGTCCGATTGCGCCCGGCGTTTCAAAGGTCTCTCTGGCGGAATTTGCTTCCACGGCCAACTGCGGCAATTTGAACGGCGGAAACGGCCTCGATTTCCTCTTGAAAGTCAACCCGACGCTGACCTCCCATGAGGTGAACATCACCACAGAACTTTCGTCGTCCGTTCCAATTCAGGTCATGGTTTTCGACGCGGCCGGTCGTTTGGTTCATCAAACCAAAGAACCGGCGTTTGACGAGCACAAAACCATCGTTTTGGACATGGAGGCCTGGGCTGCCGGGGTTTATTTTGTGCGTATGAACCTGCTGGGCCGCCGAAAAACGGTGAAGGTGGTGAAAGTCGGGTTGTGACGCTCCTGCATAAGACGACATACCTGCGGCATTCACTCTCCTTGTACCTGTTTTTAAACAAAAAGCTTCGTTATGAAAAAAAACTTTACAATCCTGCTCTTTGCACTGGCTGGCCTTTCGGGTAAAAGCCTTGCCTGCTCCTGTTTTGGCGTCTCCACATTCTGCGAAGCTATGGCGCTGGCCAGCACCGCGCCGGAGCCACCGGACATTTACCTGGGAACGGTCTCAGAAGCCAATCCTACCAGTGTGACGATGCTGATTGAAAGAACCTACCTCGGCGAGGACCGAACCTTGCAAACACTCACGCTTGAAAGAGGAAGCAGTTCCCTCTGTTTTTTAGAGCTCGATAATTTTCAACCTGGAAAAACCTTTATCATTGTCCCGTATAAAGGAGTTGATGACTTATGGAGGTTAGGGGTATGTGGCGTTTCGGTGCTGGAGGTCGTAAACGGGGTAGTCAGAGGCCCTATCGCGCCGGGCATTACAAGCGTGCAATTGTCCAAATTTTCAACCATAGCCGACTGTGGCAATCTGATCGGCGAATCTTTTTTTCCAGTCCATGTGAACCCAACTTTGACTTCCGATGAGGTGAACATTACGACAAAACTTCAATCGCCCACGCCAATCCACATCACGGTTTTCGACGCGGCGGGGCGCTTGGTGTATCAAACCAAAGAACCGGCGTTTGACATAGACAAAACCATCGTTTTGGATACGCAAGCATGGGCCTCCGGGGTGTATTTTGTGCGGTTGGATCTACTGAACCGACGAAAAACGGTGAAAATTGTGAAGGTTGGGAGGTGATGGATTTTTTTTATTGATGATTGATGATTACATGATTGATAATTGATGATGGACACGATACAACCCAAAAAACATCAAATGATATGGCATTGACACATCACAAATCCTCATTCATCAATCATCAATCATCAATAATACCGTTTCCCCCCCGCCGTGATCCGTCGACCGTCCACCGCCCCATAAAAAATCCCTTTTCCATTTCGCAATTCCATCACAATGATTATCTTTGCGCCCGCTTTGCGTGGTTTGAATCCGTTTCGAAACGTTGGAACGGCCAACTCCGCGAGTTTTTTTATCAATAACTATGTCTGATTAATGAGAAATTACGAAGTGACTTTCATCGTAGACCCAGTGCTGTCGGGCGATGAAATTAAAGCGACAGCTCAGACATATGTCGATCGCCTTCAGGCAGAAGGATGCACGATCGTTCATGTGGATGAAATGGGATTGCGCCCCCTTGCGTATCCCATCAACAGACGTTCTTCGGGCGTCTATTACTGCATCGAATTCCAGGTCGAAACGGTTGGTGGGGCTTTCCTCACAGCTATTGAGCTTTCGCTCAAGCGCGACGAGCGCCTGCTGCGCTTCCTGACCGTCCAATTGGATAAATTCGGTGTGAAGTACAATGATGACAAACGCAAAGGCCTGATCGGAAGCAAGAAAAAAAGACAACCGGAACGTGTAGAGTCTGCCGCTCAGCCCCGTGCAGCAGAAGCTGCGCCAGCTAAAGCAGAAGCTGCGGCGCCTGTTGCGGTTAAAGAAGCCCCTGTTGCCGCACCAGTGGTAGAAGCAGTCGTTGCACCCGTTGTGGAAGCTGTGGTTGAACCAGAGGTTGAAGCAGTCGTTGCACCCGTTGCGGAGGCAGTTGTTGAACCGGTCGCAGAAGCGGTAGCTGAAGCAGAACCAGTAGTAGAAGCTGCTGTTGAACCTGTTGCAGAAGCAGTTGCTGAAGCTGAACCTGTTGTAGAAGCTGCAATCGAACCCGTTGCGGAAGCTGCTAAAGAAGCAACTGAAGAGCAGGCGTAATCCTTATTAACGATCTAAAAAAACTTTGCTATGGCAACCAGAGACGATATCAAGTTTCTAAGCAATCCCAAGATCGGCCAGAATCGCAAAAAATACTGCCGTTTCCGCCGTTTTGGCATTAAACATATTGACTACAAAGACGCCGACTTTTTGATCCAGTTTGTCAACGAACAGGGCAAAATTCTGCCGCGTCGCATCACGGGTAACTCGCTCAAATATCAGCGCAAGGTTTCTACGGCTGTTAAAAGAGCGCGCCACTTAGCGTTGATGCCTTACGTGGCCGATTTGTTGAAGTAATTTTTTTTCGCACAACAAAAACGATTTGCCATGGAAATCATTCTGTTGCAAGATATAGAAAAGGTAGGCCAAAAACACACCATCGTCACCGTTCGCGATGGCTACGGCAGCAACTACCTGATCCCGCAGGGGATGGCACTCGTTGCCAACAAAACCAACCGCGGCCAATTGGACACGCTGAAACGCCGCGAAGGCGCTCAGGAAGCCAAATTGCTCGCGGATTACCAGATCATCGCGGACAAACTGAAAGGTGCGGTGTTGAGAATTGGCGCCAAAGTAGGCACCAGTGGTAAAATCTTCGGTAGCGTCACCAACGTTCAGCTCGCTACGGCGATCAAAGAACAAATGGATATTGATATTGACCGCAGGAAAATTCACCTCCCGGAAGATGTGAAGGAAGTCGGCACTTACGAGGCCGTTATTGACTTGCACAAAGCCATTGACTCGAAAGTTAAATTCGAAGTTGTTGGGGAATAATCCGGGACGGATTTAAGTATGCAAAAAAATAGGAGACATTTCGGGCTTTCAGGCTTCGGGATGTCTCTTTGCATTTAAGCTAACGTAAACTCGGGCGTTTTTTGGGAACGACGGGCTGAAGCCCGCGAAACATAGCACAGCACCCTTCGTTTCGCGGGCTTCAGCCCGCCTTGTTTACCTAAAGGATGCAAAATACTCGTTTTCAGGCAGTAAGTGCCCGATCTCACGTTCAGTCAACGAGACTACTGCGAGGATCACCGATTCAAAATCCCTTCCAGATCAGCGGGGGAATAATTGATGGATTTTAAGGTCTTGTGGTCAGCAGCCCGATGAACCAAATAATACGGGCCTTCCTGCCGAATATAGGCTTCCACGCCGTGGTTTTGGAGGTAATGCTGCACGGTGGCTTCGGCTTCCTCCAGCGTTTTGCAGGTTTTGCTCATGTTCGAGCGCTGTACTTCGTCAAACAGGCTTTTGAATTTATCGCCCAGCCCAAACTCCAGCACCGCGCCCGACAAAACGTACTGTATGTCGCAAAGGGCGTCCGCCACCGCGACAATATCTCCTTCCTCGATGGCTTCTTTTAATTCATCCAATTCTTCGGCAATCAGCGCCACCCGCAGTTGGCAACGCCCTTCAGCGGGGATCACGGGTTCCGCCTCGATGGGGTGTCCAAACGTGCGGTGAAATTCAGCGACCTGACGCAGCGCGTCCAATTTTTCCATGGCGTAGTTTTGCTGCAAAAATATGTTTTTCTACCGGCATTGCGTCCCGATGGGACGTGCTGTTTTGGCGTCCTAACGTGCTACCGGCATTGCGTCCCGATGGGACGGCCGTTCTGGCGTCGCTCGGGGCTAATTCACCCGCCCTGCAGCCCAGCTGGTTTTGACGCGATTCTTCTGAAAATCAGCGCGCAAACTCACCAGTTTGAGTTGCGCTTCAATCAGTTTCTGTTCGCGGGCATTGATGAGAAAAATCGAACTTTCCCCAAGCCGGAACCGCTCGTTTTCGGCTTCCAGCAATCGGCGGTAATTGGCGACGATGGTTTCGTACAGCGCAATTTGCTGTTGGGTGTTTTCCCATTCGCGGTAAGCTTCGCGCACTTTGTTTGCAATTTCTAAGCGCTTTTGCTGAACGGCAAGGTCGGTATCCGCAATGTACAACCGGGTGAGTTCTAATTTTCCGCGTTCCTTGCGCAGGAAAAGCGGAAAATTGAAGGACAGCCCCCATTTGAAATTTTGGAACAACAGGTTTTCCACTCCGTTCCCGTCATTGCCGGCGCCGAGCCGCAGCCCGTCGCCCAGCAAGTTGTATTCAATATCTAATTTTGGTTTTAAACCCTCTAATGCCAACCGGCGCTCAATGTTCAATTGGGCCAGTTTGAATTGGTAGTTTTGCAATTGCGGGTGTTGGGCTTGCGCAGTGAGCACATACTCCTCCACCCCGGGCAGCAGTTGGCGATGGGCTGCCGTGTCGGGCAGCGGGGGTCGTACCGATTCGACAATTTCCAGCGGCGTATCTGCTTCATACCAAAGAAAATTGGACAGCCGGGCGCCTGCATTCTGGTACTTCACCCTGGCTTCATTGCGCTCGTATAGCCAGTTTTGCACCTGAAGGAAAGCCTCCAGCGTGTCTATGGCCGGTCGGTCGCCCTGCAGGTAGCCCTGTACAATGCCTTCGAGGCGTTGTTCCGACACCGACAATGCCTGCCCGATCGCCTGCCATTCGCCGTAGGCTTTCGCCCAATCCCAATAAGCGATGGCGGCATCGAGCAAAACATCGTTGATGGCATTCAAGCGCGCAGCTTCGTTTGCGTTTTTGAGCAACCGGGCTTTTTGCAGCGTTGCCCGGCGTTCGTCAATAAACAAGCCCTGCCCAAGGGTAGCTTTCACGCCAAGTACCGCTTGCCCGGCAGCAGGCAGGGTATTTTCAGGATTGACATTGATGCCGCTTGCCGTATGGAATAGCCCCTTTACTTCCAAGCCATACCAGGTCGGAATTTTAAACCCGCTTTCGGTCAGGGTATAGTAGTTTTTCCCATCGAATGACTTCTGCGAGACGTCTGAAGTGATTTTCGGATCAAACCCGCCGCGAGCCATGAGCAGGTTGGCCGACGCAGCAGCCGTGAGCAAATTCGCCTGCCGCACGAGGGGATGGTGCGCCTGTATCCATTGAAAATAAACGGCTTGCGTCAAGATTCGGGTCGAATCCTGCGCAGCAAGCAATTTCGGAAATAAGGCCATCAGAAGTATCCAACAATATTTCATCATCTCTATTTAATGTCCGTTCATTTAGTCGAGTGTCTGCTCTTTAGAGTTCGAGAGCAAGGCATGTTCTGCCCCAAAAGTGGGAGTTTACTCGCGTAAATGACCAATTTTGGGGCAGAACATAACGCAGCTATCGGACTATAAAGACAGACACTATTTAATCAATTGCGCCGGCGTTTTCTGCTTGAGCGAAACCGCCGGAAGGTCATTTTGATAATAATCAGGCGGAAAACCGTTGAGTTGCCGCCAAAGTTCGTACCACAGCGGAACGTTGTTCAACAGGATAATGCCTTTTGCCCCGGAACCAACGCGCAGCGCTTCCGGCCAGGCTGCACCGCCCGGTTTTTCTGCCACGAGTATGCGGTACTGGCCATTCGTACTGATTTCATTGTCAATGGCTACCACCTCACCGGTATAGGTGCCAAACGACTGTCCCGGCCAACCCGAAAAAATGAAAGCGGGCCAGCCGTCGAAGATGAACCGTACCTCCGGTTTGCGGCCGCCTGACGTATCGTCATTGATCAACGGGAAATCCATCGGCTTGACGTAGAGCGCTACCGCTAAGTTGTAATTGGCCGGCATAATGCTCACCACCCCCTCCCCTTCCTTGATGGTTTCGCCAATACCGGGCGTCACCGTTTTGGTCACGTAACAGTCTTGCGGCGCCGTGATGTAGTGAAAACTCGCGCGTTTGGAATAATTGCTGGTTTGAATGCGCAATTTGCTCGCATCCGACTCGGCGTCAAACTGTTGGGACATGGCAGTGGCAATTTCAGAACGGGCTTTTGCAATTTTTTCGCTGTATTCTGCCTGAATGGCGCTGAGTTCAACCCGGGTGATGCGCAATTCAGCCCGACTGGAATTCAGCTTGTTCTCGGATGCGGCAATTTTATTGCGGGTTTCCTGGAGTTTCGCCTGCCGGTCTTCCACTTTTGAGCGGGGATCTATGCCGCGCTCGAACAGGTTTTTGGCGCGTTCGTACTGTACTTTTGCAATCGAGTCCTGGATAACTGCTTGTATCAAATCCGCGCTGTCGGCCTGGATTTTAAACCCCGCCTGTTCCATTTTTCGTTGCAACTGCTGTTTTTTCAGCACTAATTGCGCTTCCATATTGGCAATCTGGTCTTCTAATGCGCCGGCTTTGTCGCGATAAGCCCCAATGGCGCCTTCTTTTGCCGTGACTTGCTCCCGGGTGCGCGACACTAAGTCGGGGTCGAGGTAATCGGCTTTGATTTCTGAAAGAAAAACAATGGTATCGCCTTTCTGAAGCCGCTGACCTTCGCGCACATACCAGCGCTCAATGCGGGCGTCAATGGGCGAAGGGATGACCTGCGGGCGTTGTTCCGGGCGCAGTGTAGTCACGGCTCCCTGGGATTGAATGTTCTGCGTCCACGGCAACCACAACAGCGCGAGTATCACGCCCATCACCAGCAATAACCACCGGGTGAGCCGCTGGTGCGCTTTCGATTCCTTCATTTTCCGAAAGGATGCGTAGTTGTCTAAACGCACCCGATGGCTGACTGAGTTTGGAGAAATATTTAACATGGCGGATGAATGGTGGAAAAATTGGTTTGAATAATGTCTATCTTTTCAGTCGAGTGTCTGTTCTTTAGAGTTCGAGCGCATGGGACGCGAAGGCGCGTTTCGACTCGGCTTCGACTGCGCTCAGCCATCAGCTCAACAAATGGGCGGCATGGTGAGTGAGCGTGTCACCTTAAGTGCAATGTCGTCAACTTAGCGAAAAATAACCACGAAGTGGTTGAAGGTGAATAGCCCCCAATGCAATCGGGGGACAGGGATGAGAGAAAGGTAACGCCCAACCCCGAAAGGGGTTGAATGTCAATATGCTACACCCCATTTTTAACATTCAACCCCATTCGGGGTTGGTTCCCTTCCCCACTTCCACCTTTCCCCGAATTGCATTCGGGGCTATTCAAATTTGACCCTTTCAGGGTCGGTTACGCCGTTAAATTGACGACATTACACTAAATTGACTCACTCACTTGCCTTCCTCACATCTGTCGGACTATAAAAACAGACACTAAACAACTTGCCCGGTCTTGAAAACTTTCGCAAAATGCGTGCTGTCCCGGATGGTTTCAAAACTGCCGTCGGCCACTATTTTCCCGGCTTCCATGATGATGACCCGATCGCAGTGCGCAGCAAAAACGGGGTCGTCGGTGGATGCCAAAAGCGTCCAGGGGTGTTCCCGCGAGGACAGAAAGGCGGCAATGCGGTCGCGGTCGCTTTGTTCCATAGTTCCCAGCAGGTTCTCCAGCACCAATAACCTGGGGCGGAAAGCGATGCTGCGGGCTAACAAAATTTTGCTGCGAATGTGCTGCGGGATGTTTTTGCCTTCCGGCAATAGCACGGTTTGATAGCCTTTCGGCAAACGCTGGACAAATTCGCTCAGCCCGGCACAATCTGCTGCCCAGACCACATCTTCCAGCTTCACCTCAGGATGGCCGAGCGAAATATTGTCCATCAGGCTGCCCCTGAATATATTTTCCTGCGAACAGTGGTCGCCGATATACCGCCTCAAACTGGCAGTATCTAAATTTTGTATTGGAAATCCATTGTAGCTGATGCTTCCGCCAAAATTGCTGAACAAGCCGGCGATCAGTTGAATCAAGGTGGTCTTACCAGATGCGTTGTACCCGGCTAAGGCTACTTTTTCGCCTGCCGCCAGATCAAAAGACAGTTGGTCTAAAGTGGGCCGGCGGGCGTCTTCGTATTTAAAATACAGGTCTTCTACCCGCAGTTGAATGCCTTTACCCGTGTCTATTTTTTCAAAAGAAAGCCCCCCTTCCGGCTCTAACGGCAAGTCGGTTACGCTGCCTAATTTTTCCAATGCGGTCAACGTATCATACACCGTATCCATCGTGAGCATCAATTTTTCTATGGAATTGATGATGCTGATGACCACGATTTCGGATGCGACAAACTGGCCGATATTGATCTGATTGTCAATTACTAAAATACTGCCCAACAACAACAACCCCGCTGTGACCACTACTTTGAATACGAGAATGACCTGGTATTGATTGATGAGAATCCGGAAGTGCTTTTTGCGGTTCTCCAAATAGTTGCCCACTAATTCGTCCGTTTTTTGCAGCGGCAACGGGGTGTCTCCGGCCAATTTGAACGTACTCATTGAGCGCGCCATTTCTTCCAGCCAGTGCGCCACTTCGTATTTATAGGTAGATTCTTTCAAACTGGTTTTCAGCCCCATCGGGCCGGTAATCCTGAAAATAAGCACAATGACAAGCAGGAGCGCTAATCCGAAAAATGCAAAAAACGGATGGTAAAACGAAATGAGAATAAGCCCGAAAATTACGCTCAGCGCAGCCGCAGAGGCGTCAATCAGCAGTTTGGGAATGCTTTTTTGCAAAGTCAGCGTATCAAAAAAGCGGTTGACCAATTCCGGCGGATAATAAGCCGATAAATTATCGAGTTGCAGGCGGGGAATCCGGAAGCCAAATTCAAAGGCCGACCGTGCAAAAATGCGCTGCTGGATCGTCTCCGTGACGCTGAGTTGCATGATGACCAGAATGCCCGACAACGCCGACGCGGCCGTCACAGCCACAACCAGCAGGATGATCGAGGCAGAAATGGCGCCACCGGCAATAAGACCGATGATGGCCTGCACGCCAAGGGGCAAACTGAGGCTGATCAGGCCTGCAAAAACAGCATAGAGGTAGATGTAGTAAATATCGCGCCGGTCTGGCCGCAATAAGCCGGCAAGACGCTGCAACGGGGTGAGGCTGTGGGTTGGTTTCATTGACTGAGTTTGAAAGTAATTATATCTATTTAGATAGTATTACTATTTAAAATTTCTAAACAGCACGCTCGAATCAAAGTTTAGCAGGCCGCGATTTTAAAAAATAATTAACGATTTCCGGAGGTATAAGCCTACCCTGTTCAGGGTATGGCCTTGTAAGACAAGAATCTATATATTTGTACTTGATTCTTAATACCTCAACAAATTATAATCCACATGAACTTAACTCCCAATCTTCGAATGGGCACATTCTGTCGTGCCTTAGCTCTTCCCTCTTTCATTTTTTTCCAATTGATTGTTGCCGTTGCTTTCCGGGGTGCTCCAGAACTGCCTCCCAACCCTGAAATTGCGGTGGCCATAGATACCTGTGCGCCGTTAATTACCTGCATCAACGGGTTTGCCGGTGAGTTGCTGCCCCTTCCGCCCAATAGCGATCCGGACGGAGACGGAGATATTGATGATGGCGGATTTACGGTCTTTGCTGCTAATTTCATTATAAGCGGTGTGAGTGAATGCGGCGGTGCGCTACATTATTCCATGTATAGATTGTCCGCAGTAGAAACAGGTACAGTCATTCCCGATTCGAGCGACCCGGACAGCCTCGCATTGTCTTGCGACGATTGTGGCGTGGCACAAGTGCGAATTTATGCCTGGGATGACCAGTTCAACCCCGAAGCCATACAGCCGGATGGAACAGTAGGCGGGCCTAATTACAGCTACTGCGAAACGTATGTTTGGGTGCAAGATAATCTCTTCCTGGTTTGCCCCTGTGGAGGAAGTAATTCAATTTATGGAACCATCAAAACGTCTGAAAATGAAGCTGTAAAAGAAGTTTCTGTGCAGCTATCCGGCCCGGCTAACCATGAATCCATCACAAATATTTACGGCGACTACCGATTTCAGCACGTTTATCATCCATTTCAACCCAATACACCCTACACGGTGACCCCTTCCTTAAATACAAACCCTAAAAACGGGGTATCGGAATTCGATATTATCCTGATTAAAAGGCATATTTTGGGGATAACACCATTGGACTCTCCTTACAAAAGGATAGCTGCAGACGTTAATAATGACCAGAAAATCACCATTACGGATGCCATTCAAATGCGCAGGTTGATATTGGGAATTGATACGATGTTTGCCAACAATACCAGTTGGCGTTTCGTGCTGGCGGATTATATCTTTCCGGTGCCCACCATTCCCTGGTTTGAAGCTTTTCCGGAGTCTAAAACGTTCAGTTTGTCCGCCGGTCATAACAGTCAGGATTTCATCGCCATCAAAATAGGCGATGTGAACAGTACCGCAGCGACCACGTTCCTTTCACCCAAACCAGAAGCACCGAATCAGGACGAGCCTTTACTCCAACGAATTACTCAGCCTTTTTTGCAACCAGCCCCGGAATACGGAGCGGCCATCGGCGCCATTACAGACACCTGCGCGCCAGTGATCGAGTGCCTTCAGGGGCTGACCTTCGAAGCGGAGCCAGCCGAACCGGGCAGCGGCGGCGGTGACATCATTGCGATCCTGCATGGCGCCGACCTTGTAGCCGACGCGAGCAGTACATGCAGCAATAACCTGCGTTTTTCAGTGTATCGTTCAGACGATGTTGTTTCCGGGGAGGTGATCCCCGGCCCGAATCAGGACAGCGTGATCCTGAACTGCGGTCAGGATTGCCAAGGCACGGTCATTCTGCGCGTCTACGTTTGGGACGACAATTTTAACCCGGATGCCGTGCAACCAGATGGTACTGTCGGAGGCCCCAATTATGTTTTTTGTGAAACTTATGTTTTGATTACCGACGCCCAGTTTTGTGAATGCTATGGAAACAACATCACCCTTTACGGCGTCATTGAAACGGAATCCGGGCAGGGTGTTAACCAGGTGTCGCTGCATTTAACCGGCGCTGCCAATGTGACGACAACAAGCGATCCTAACGGTTATTATGAATTTACCAACCTCCAGCCCGGGAGTTATGCGTTATCGGTCGAACTGGATGTTTCTCCAATAAATGGCGTATCAACTTTTGATATGGTACTCATCAACAGGCATATCCTGGGCATTCAGCCTTTGGGCAGCCCCTATAAAGTGATTGCAGCAGACATCAACAACGACAAAAAAATTACCACAATAGACCTCATCCACCTGCGCAGACTGGTGCTGGGCATTGATTCCGAATTTGTGGCGAACACCAGTTGGCGCTTCGTGGCGGCAGATTATATCTTTCCGGCGCCAACCAATCCCTGGTTTGAGGTCTTTCCGGAACTCCCTGATTTGGGCAACCTGGAAGCAGATACCCAATTTAACTTCATCGCCATCAAAGTTGGTGATGTAAATTAAATGGTAGTACAGACACCAATTAGTGTCTACCCATTGCCGATAAGGCGATCAAACACAACGAACTTGCAATCAGCGGGTCGTTTTCTTTATTGATGGCGCCGTCGGGGTTGACAAAACTGCCGTCGGGTAATTGCTTTGGCAACAAAATACGGGTCATTTTCGTGCGCCAGTTGCCGTCGTATCCCATCGCGGTGTAGGCTTCGGCGCGCATCGCGAGGTGGTAAAAAAACATCGCACGCCCCCACTGATTGGGGTCGTCGGGGGGCATACCCGCCGGGGCATCTAATTCAGGGTAGCGCTTCAGCCACTGGAATACGGCCTGCACAGGCGCGTCATTGCGGGAATACCCGACCGCCAGCAGGGCCAGCAGTCCGTCGCAAGTTGCGGTGGCGTAGCTGTAGAAATTCGTGCCATCCCACCGGCCTTTATTGGTTCCCAAGGTCACGGAAGAACTGATGAAACCGCCGTCTTCTGCCGATTGCAGGGTTTTCAAAAAACGCGCGGCGTGCCGGAATGCTGGCAAATCTTCGCCGGGGAATGCCGTGCGCAGCGACTCTAAGGCGCGGCGGGTATGCGACAGGTCTATATGGGCCGTTTCGCCGGGCGGGAGTTTGAGCTCGCCAAAGCCCCAGGCGCCGTAGCCGGTATGCGTCGTGTCTATGCCACGCTGTTCAATGAATTGCTGGCCCAGCAAATACGCGGTCATTTTTTCAATCAGCAGGCTGTCTTCGGGTGCGCCATATTGTGCAAAAACGCGAAGGGCGTAAGCCGTTGAATAATTCGGGTAATCAATAATATCCGGATCGGATAAACCCAGAATCCCTGCTTCGTTGATGTGATTCCTCAAAAAATCCAGCGCCTTTTCTTTCCCTCCGGGCGGGGTAGTAAATATGCTGTCTGGCACTTGCAGCAACGTGTGCAGCACAAAGGCCGTTACCGATTCGCCGCCTTTCATCAGGCCGGTGGTTTCGCTGTGCCAGCCGCCGTCATTCGATTGTTTGGACCAAAGGTAGGCGCAGGTTTTTTGCAATGCGCCCCGTGCCCCGGCTTCGGGGTCTTCCGGGGTGCATTGCAGAAACATTGCACAAGCCAGTACTAAGGAAATTGATTGCCAGGTTTTCATGATTAAGATTTTCAAGGTTAAAGGACTTCAAGGATAAAGGACTTCAAGGATAAAGGTTAAAGTAAAAAGGGTAAAGTAGAGATTGCGTAATATGATCATGTTACGTAATCCCTACTTTATCCTTTTTACTTTATCCTTTTTACTTTATCCTTTTTACTTTAACCTTTAACCTTTTTCTTTATCCTTTCTACCTTTAATTCCCCACTTTCTTTTTCTCCGTTTTCAACACAACGGCATCCCGATCTGCGCCAAGCGTCATAATGACTGCAGCTGTGCAGAATACGGGGCTGGTGATGCAGTGGTGGCCGCTCCAGCTTCCGTCAGGGTTTTGTATTTTTTCAAACAGGCCGTTCATGCGCTTGTGCCAGTTGTCCCATTCTTTATCGTCGGTGGCGACTAAGGATTCGCTGGTCATCATGTAGCTGAGGAATTCTTCGCCGCCGTTGTTGCCAAAGCCACTGAGGACTTCTTCGCTTTGCAGCATTTCGCCCGCTTTTTGGTTGGAGACATAGGAAGAGGCCATGCGCTCGGCGTCTTTTTTGGAATAGCCTTTTTCTTCCATGACCTTAACGACATCGTCGCGATCCGCGCCGGGCGCTGAAATGTTCGCTTCAGAAAATGCTTTTTTTACGGCTTTTGTTTCGTTTGCCGTAGCGCGTTGTGCGCTGGCTAATGCATACAACTGGATGCCTGCTGCTTTGTCGGTGGCTACACCGCTGCCGTCGCTGCTCACATTTTCGGTTTGGTACTGGCGCGATTTTTCCAACGCAACTACATCCACTTTCCGGCCTACCTGCTCGCTCAGTTCGAGCGCATTGTTGGCCATCGCAGAATTGAGCACTGGCGCCCAGCCTCCAGCGTTCCAGCTACCATCCACCATTTGAGTGCCCTGAAGGCGCTGGATACAAAAATCCATGGCCGCCCCTACCCTTTCTGCCAGCTCGGGGTCGTTCTGAATATGCGGCATGAGGCGCGCAAAATACTGGACGGTCATGGCTACATCAATATTCTGACCTAATTTTTGCTGGGGTTGAGTGCCGCTGATGGTGGTGATGTTGGGGTGATTTTGGGGGGCGTCGTTCACGGTCTGGAGTAAGTAATCCGTTGCTTTGGTCAATTGCTGGCTGTGAGCGCCTGTTTTCAGGGTGTTGCCTGCCCGAAGCAGGGCCATGGCCACATAAGCGGTGGTTGCCGGGTCAGTCTGGACCGCTCTGGGGTCGCGTATATTTTGCATGGCATGGGAGCCGGCGCCCCAGCCGCCGTTTTCAGCCTGTGCTTCAGCAAGCCAGGTCAGGCTTTTTTCGAGGTAGGAAGGCAATGGTTTGACCTGGTCATTTGATTTGATGTTCCAGGCGGGAGCAGTCGTATTGTTGACGAATCGGGCCTGTGGAATAGGGAAACTGCCAAGACGTGGTTTTTCAATGTCCCCGTACTGAACCGTTGCAACAGACAATCCGGCTAAGGCGATGCCAAACAAAGCAAAAATCGACAAGACAATCATGGTGGGCTTTTTCATAATGCGGTGATTTTTTTGATGAAAACCATTGGATGCAGGTGCTGGATAAAATGCACAAAGAAGAGATGATTTTTTTCAGACAGAGAACCGTCACCATACCAACTTTAACATTTGGCGGGTTTATTCGCCTACCAACACGCTTTTTGTTCCGCTTGTCTGAACGGCACATCCCGAATCAACCGCTTATAAGTCAGGTGGTTGTTTATTGAATTTTCTTCCGGCATCGCTTCCTGAAAATAAAAATCGGCCCAGCCTTCAAGCCCCTTGAGTTGGAGCGCAATATCCAATTGGCAGGCCACCTGCTGCTCAGTCAGACGCGGATTCAGGGTCGCATGGCGGGCGGCCACTCTTTTGCGGTAGCGCTCTAATTGTGCCGTGACGGGCATAGACCATTTCAGGCTGTTGTCAAACGGCTGGCCTTGTGTGTAAAAAACGGTAAACTCGTCTCCATCCTCCACCGGCAACCCGGAAGGCGTTTTCCCGGAGGGCAGAAGCGCTACGTTGCTGTATTCCTGGTCATTTGCCGAAAACCGGTAGTACGCCACGAGCGTATCGCCGCGCTGCTTTTCTATGGCTACAACGCCCACTGCTTTGGCCTTGACATTGATTGGCGCCATCGCTGCCCGATGCTTGCGAATGTTTTCCCGGTATTGGCTCACCATAAAAAATGCGCCAGCGACGATGACCAGCATAAATATCCCACCCAAAATCATTGTTTGCTTCAGGTGTTTGCGGTCTAATTGCCTGCGTTGTTCTTTTTTTTCGGCTTCTTTTTCGCGGTTGGCAAAGAATTGATAACTAAATCCTGTTTTGGCTGGTTCGAGCACAACTTCGCATAGGTCGTCATCAATCAGGAACGAATACGTGTTGGCCTGCAACACATTGAAGTCCACCTGCAAAATGTTAGCGCCGCAATAAATAACTAAATGCCCGTTCTCTTCACTATGGAACAGACCGACGTAGTAGGTTTTACCCTCACTGCTTACATATTTCCAGGCCATTTGCGCCACGTGCAGGAAGCTTTTGTTGGAATCGGCGCCGCTTAGAAAAAAAGTTCAAAGGCTGTACCTTTGTGACTTGCAGCAACCGATATATAGAATGAAAAAAGGACATAAAAGTTACTTCAACGGGAGCGTTTAATTTTAGTCGGCAGCAATACAGTTGGCAGTTTTACAGTGGACAGTTGGCAGGGTGTTTTCGTTTCGGGTGCCAGCTTAATAAATACACACAACATGATCTACGAGTTCCAGGGATTCATTCCTGTCATACACGAATCGGCTTTTGTGCATCCGCAGGCAGTGGTGACGGGCAACGTCATCATTGGCCGGGAGGTGTACATTGGCCCGGGCGCAGCCATTCGCGGCGACTGGGGCGGTATTGTGATCGAAGACGGATGCAATGTGCAGGAAAACTGTACCATCCACATGTTTCCGGGCATTACGGTGCTGCTGCGGGAAAGTGCGCACATCGGGCATGGCGCCATCATCCATGGCGCGGGCATCGGACGCAATGTGCTCGTTGGGATGAATGCGGTGATTATGGATGAAGTGGAGATCGGCGACGAATGCATCATCGGCGCGCTGAGTTTCATTAAAGCCGGTGAAAAAATCCCGCCACGTAGTCTGGTAGTGGGCAACCCCGCCAAAATTATCCGCGAAGTCAGCGACGACATGTTAGCCTGGAAAACGCAGGGGACGCGCATTTACCAGGCGTTGCCCCGGCAGTGCCACGAAAGTCTGCGGCCTTGCGAACCGCTGCGGGAAATACCGGAAACCCGGGCTGCCCAGACAGCGGCGTACCAACCCTGGAAAGGGGTAAAATAAAGACTTTTATGATAACATTTGGCCTCCGGTAGTGGCGCAAATTACATTTTGTTGTAATTTTGGAAGGGATTGGATCAGGTCAGGTGTCGGACACTTTCGAAAGTGTCCGACACCTGACCTGATCCAATCCCTGGAGCTTATGAAAAAGAAACAATGTATAGAATGCGGCGAACCGATCATCGGGCGGGCGGACAAGCGCTTCTGCTCCGATCAGTGCCGTAGCGCCCACAACAACCGCCTCAATAGCGACGCGACTAATTTCGTACGCAACATCAACAATATCCTGCGCAAAAATCGCCGCATCCTCGAAGAACTGAATCCCGACGGCAAAGCCCGGGTGCACCGAGACCGCCTGTCGGAGAAAGGCTTCAAATTCAGTTACTTCACCAACGAATACCGCACCAAATCAGGAAATATCTACCGCTTTTGCTACGACCAGGGCTACATGAGCATGGACAATGAATACTACACCTTAGTCGTTCGGCAGGAATACGTAGAATAAGCCGGAGTATAGCGCGCCACGTGCTTCTTACGGAGCGGTGACCGTGACGCTACCTGGAAAAAAACTGCTCAGGTCGGCATAAAACGATTCGATGTAATCAGACATTTCGACCTTCGCTTCGCTGCTGATGCCTTTGCAACGGAATATTTTCTGCGTCAACTCCTTCTTTTTGGATTGGAAAACGACTTTGGCATTTTCCCATTTTTCAGGGTCGGGATTGTGACCAAGCCATACCCGTTCGCGTACGCTTTTGACACTGTATTTGCTGTCTGGTACGGCATAAGGCGCATTCACAAAACCCGAGAAGTCGAAGTCGTAAGGCACGATGACGTGCAAACCATTTTGATTCAAACGCAGCAACTTGACGTTTTTGTTCATCTCCAGCGACCAGTCGGTATTGCCAATCATGTATTGGAACAAAGCGTGCGAATGCAGGTTATCGGCGTCGAAGCTTTCAGTAGGCAAGCCGTAGCAGTTGTCGCAAATCTCGCCGTCGAGGCGCTCGGCCATTTCGTCGGTGTCTTCCACGATAATCGCGTAATTCGTCGTTTTTTTGTCGGTCGCAGTGTTGATGTACGACAACTTGATCAGGTGTGCGCGCAGGCTGTAAGGCGACAGCGTTTGATACAATTCATACGCTAAGTATTCGCGCAGCAGGTATTCGGCGGAAGCCAGGTCGTCGGTGCAGTGGGTGACCAATTTGTAGCCGGCGTGGTTGCTAAGTCCTAACGCTTTCAGCTCCGATTTGTCGAAACGCAATTTCAGCGGGGGCAATTCGCAAAGGCGGCGGCGGTAGCGGCCACGCACGTTTACTTTGGTGGTGATTTCGGTTGTTTGTTTTTTGCCGTGCTTGAACCGGAAGGTTGCCGGGAAGGTCTCTTCCGAATTTTTATTGGCTAACAAAGCGTCTAAATTCATTTCCAACTGCGCCTCGCCGATGGCGTTCGCTTTCAGAAAATCGAAGATACTCTGATTAGTTGTTTCCTGTTGTTCATTCCCTGCGGCATTCAACGTAGCGCCTGTAAGGAAGAAAAAAACCGTTGCTGTAATTAACGAGTGAAAGATTCGGGTATTCATGTTGTCTTAGGTGTTCGTTTTTGACAAGGCAAAGATGCACGCTCAGGTATGGACTTCGCTAATATTTCATTACGAGACGTCATATTTTCGGGACAGAAAGTTCAATTGAAGTGATGAATTCCTTGTTTTTACCGACGTGTCTGATTTTCATAGCCTTGATGCAAAATTAGTTTATTATTCCGTAATAACGTTTTATTCAAAATTAAGTTTTATTATTTTTTAAATTCTTTATTTATATACTGATATTTTCAAAAAAAGGCAAAATAGCGCCAAAGGCCATACATCCTTTCGCGATAGGGTGCGTTCTAAAAAGCAACTTTTGTTATGCCATCATAAATGCTGCAATAGAAAATATTCATTGAACTTTTTTTTTCAGAGGGGACAAATTGAAACTTAAATTCCTTTTTTTCGTATACGCGGGTAAAATTGTCTCCTATGATCGAGAAGTATCTACAACCATTTTCCCAAACTTGGATCTTGCTCGCATTTTTGGCCGTTTTGCCGTTTGGCAGCAACCTTCGCGCCGAAAATTGCGACAGTAATGCATTCAATCCCTGCTGCGGCATTCCTCACAATGTGACGTTTGCCTGCGCCGATTTACCGTACAGTTTCAATCCTTACAACATTCCTCAGTTGAGGCAGTTGTTCGGAGCTGCAGCGCCAAATCCCTACTGTGCGGGGTACTCCTACACAGAACTGACGCCGGTTGTGAATTTGAACACTTGCGACATCGGCACCATTACCCGCCGCTTTCAAGCGTACAACCCCGGCGCAGGCTGGGGGGAAGTTTCTACTTACATCTGCGAACAAGTTGTGACCATTGCCGCACATTTCAACTACGAAATCCGTTTCCCGGAAGATGAAGTGGTGTATTGCGCCGAACCCGAACCGGAAGATATTTTGCTGAATGAGATTGGTTGCGACCTGCTGGCTGTGAGCGTTTCAGACGTCAATTTTGCGATTTCCGGAACGGCTTGCTACAAGATTTTCCGCACCTACCGGGTGCTGAACTGGTGCGAATACGACGGCATTTCTCAGCCCAATATCGTGGGCAGGGATGAAGATTGCGACGGAGCGCCCGGCGATGAAGCCGTTTGGGTACTGCGCAGACCCAGCAATATCGCTTACATAGACCGCACGAACAGCCATACCGACAACAACCCTTCCGCAGGGCAATTGCAGCCTTCCTGCGGTCATGACGGCGTACCGGGCTACTGGCGTTCGCTTCCGTTGACGATAACTTACCCTCAATACCACACAAGGCGCGGTTTCTGGCAATATACCCAACACATCAAAGTAGGCGACGACATCAAGCCGGTGATCAACTTCCAGCCGCCTGCGCCGTTTTGCAGCCTGAGCAGCAATATCGCCACGGGTTGTCCGGGACAGGTGGAAATCCCGTTCACCGTGACGGAAGAATGCAGCAGCGTCACCACGGTCAAAGTTTTCCTGTTCGCCTTCAACCAACCCGTTCCGCTCACTACCGGCAACAACATCGCTGCGCAAGTGCTCATTGGCACTTATCCAAACTACAAACTGCGCGGATCTTACCCGCTTGGCAGCCACAGCTTTGAAGTACACGTGGCCGATGGCTGCGGGAATACCACCTCGAAGCTGATTCCTTTTACGGTTGTGGATTGTAGAGCGCCTTCCCCAATTTGTATTAACGGGTTGTCCACGCGGCTGATGCAAATGGAACCCAATACCGATGCAGATGGCGACGGCGACATAGATGTGGCGGCGCTGGAAATTTGGGCTTCGGATTTAATTGTCAGCCCGTCGGGCGACTGCACGGGGCCGGTGCGCTATTCCATCAGCAGGGCAGGCGAACCTGCGAACATCAATCAAACCGGACTGGTACTGACCTGCGCCGACGGCGATTCGGTGGCGATTGCCGTATACGCCTGGGATAGTGCGAACAATCCTTATTCGGTGCAACCAAACGGAACCGTCGGCGGACCAAACTATACCCATTGTATTACCTACATCAAACTATCGGATGCACTTGCTGCGCCTTGTCCGCAGCCGCCATTGGCGCCGGTAGACCTGAACGGGCTGGTTCTTACAACAACTGACAGCACCATCTCCAATGTAGCGCTCGTGCTGAGCGGTGGCTTCAGCGACACCCTCCTTAATGCTGAAAACGGGAGGTATGCTTTCCTCGATTTGCCGCCCGGTTTGGATTATACCATCACGCCCGAAAAAAAGGGCGATGATATGAACGGCCTGGGTACCATTGATATCGCGATGCTCACCATGCACTTAGTGGGCACACGCCCCTTCACCTCGCCCTACGAATACCTCGCCGCGGATATAGATGGTTCCGGCGTGGTGGATATGGCCGACCGGGAAGCGCTGAGGCGGCTCTTGTTGACGATAGATACTTCGCTGACTGCAAACTCAAGCTGGCGTTTTGTGCCTGCCAGCTATGTATTCGCAGATACCGCCAATGCTTTATCGGCAGATTTTCCGGAATCCATCGCTTTGGATTCGGTCATTGCCAACCGGAGCAACCTGGATTTCATTGCCGTTAAAATCGGAGACCTGAACAACTCCGCCGACCCGCGCCTTCGGGGTTCGCTTGAATTGCGCAGTGCCCTGCCGGGAATTGCTTTCCAAACGCAGGATATGGCTTTAAAAGCTGGCGAGACGACCACACTTACCCTGTCGTTGCCGGAAGATGGCGGCTACAGTTCCTGCCAGTTTGCGCTGCAATTAGATGAGCAGGTTTTGGAATTGGTGGACATTCAGGGTGCAGGCGTGCAGGTAGACTACCACCGCCTGAAAGCAAACATAATCACCGTGATCGCATCCGGCGACCAACTGAATGCGCTGAAACTGACGATTCGCGCCAAAACCAAAGGTCTTGCAAGCGAGCACCTGCGCCTGACTTCGGCCGGCGTGCCTGCCCTGGCGTTCAAAACAACCGGCGAAGAAGCGGCGCTCGACTTAGTCTTTTTGCCCCGCAACTTCAGCCAGGGTGAAGTGCTGCTGCACGCCAGCAAGCCCAACCCGTTCACGGAGCGCACTGTCATCGCGTTTACGCTGCCCGAAGCCATGTCCGCAACCTTGTACATTCAGGATTTGAATGGTCGCATCATCAAGCGCATCGAAGGGGCTTATGAAAAAGGCTACCACGAAATCGTGCTCCAAGCCGAAGAACTTGGCACAGCAGGGGTGTTGACTTATACGCTGCAAACGCCGGGGGCTGCGAAGACCGGGAAGATGGTGCTGGTGAGGGAGTGAGGGGGATTATATTTATGTAAAAACAGTGGTTCTACGACTATTCAAAGCCGTAGAACCACTGTTGCTTTTATGTCTTTACCCCTTTTTGATGCTGCTTTTGAGGCTCGCAGGCCTCATATACCCACAGTGCCCCCCCGAAAATGAAGTTGCTTTAGTTCAACTTGAGTACCTTTTTAAAAATTTTATCTGGCTGTTGTATTTCACAAGCAAAAATATTTGGGTCTTTGGTAGGTAAAAGAGCACGGCCTATCTGCACTGCAATACTTACAGAGACAGCGGGCAATAGATAGATGTTGCAGTTTTTCCCGTGGTTCTTTTGGATGAGATTCAGCAACTCTCTGAACGGTTTACTAAATTCTTCTATATGCAAAGGTGATTGGATTAAGTGAACAGAAGGGTTTTCTACAAACATTTTATAAACAGCAAACCCATTTTGGATAAAGTTATCGTATTTGTCTTCTTCAATAAAATCGCTCAAAGAAATAACGAGAACTACATTTTCTTCCTTTTCGGCTTTAGGACACTCAATTTTAATTTGCAGAGGTTTTATCTCTTTCGCCTTCCATGACCAGCTTTTATTAGTGTCATTTATGTCTCTGTTTACCTGATAAATATCAGATTGAATAGTATCCCCTAAACACTTTCCTAAATACATCAAAAGTGGGATGGGGCCTATCGAAAAAATCGATAAATGTTTTACAACTCTACCATCAAGACCTTCTTCTAAGTATCTGTCAATCTTATTTTTGATTTTGGCTTCTGCAAATTTCTGCCAGTGTACTTCGTCGGCCGTCCTGTCAAAGTTTATTTCGGTGATAGTAATACCTTTTTTATCAAATGGGAATTTAGGCGATTTTTGACTGAACATGGCATTAAACATAGCCTCATCCGGGATACCAATCACTCTATCGCCTATGTTCACTTGCATTCTCAATATAGTAGAACGAGGTGTCTCCGGTGAAATGCTCGTTAGCACCTCTATCCGGTCTTCATGTTCTTGTTTCCACTGTCTTAATGTTTCAGCGTCGTAGTAGTCTTCATTATCATCAATTAACTTGTGACAATCCTTGCAGAGAAGCATTAGATTTGAATACTCTACCTGTAACTCCTCGGATAATCTCCCCCCCTTGCAGCGCTTTTTTTTGCGCCAATTATATGTGCAATGTCTGCAAAATTTCCATCTTGTAGTGTCATGCCATGCTCGTACACAGGCTTATTGCAGTGCTTGAACTGACACCTGCCTCCTGCTTTAATCCACAATTTTAACCTTGTAGTTAGTGGGATGCTTTTCCTATTCATTGATTAATTTTAGGCGATAAATTTTTTGATTAACTAAATAGGCACATAACGATTCCCTCCCGACTATAATAAAAAAAAGCTCTCCAAATTCAAATTTCGTCTCCTTTACCAATCGTAGCCAAGTCTTCATATCTGTAAGAGACGGAATTGGATGGTCTTGTGGGTGGGTATGCCACTCTCCTATGTAGTTGCAAGTACCTTTGCTCATTTTCCACTCCGTGTTAATAATTTCTTGGTGTTCTTCTTTATTCTTAAAAAAAAAGGTCTCAGTGCTATTGTCATTTTTTTGAGGCGTTGTTACAAAATCAATAACTACATCTGATGAATCTATGATATGCCTGCCTAATAGCACTCCACCAGACTCGTGGCTACCTTTCTCCATTTGCCTAAATGAGAGCATTGTCTGTAAAGGCTCTTTACTTATTTTTAGGCTAAACCCATCAGCATAAATAAAAATCAGCTCACTTTTTTTATACATAAGGAACAGTCGTCATTTATGAAATCATAACGTTTTTCGTATAATTCCGCTACAGTCAAATTTGCATAGCGATTTGATAAGGCAAAGCCTTGATCTAAAATATCTACCGAATCACCTTTCCATGACAAAAGTTGGTTTTTGTCTTCTCTTCCGAGTAGTACTTTAACGGTTACATCGACAACCATACATGCAGTCTTCATCGCATCAAGATTACTAAAAGGCGTAAACATACCCATACATCCAAACATGGATTTACTAAAACTTTGACCAGGTGCGGTGAATGAAGCTCCATTGTAAATAACACCTTCCTCAGTCCGCCTGTACAAACATTTAAAACATCCCCTACCTTTCTGATTTGTAACCATAACATGCCCTCCTATACCCAGAGGTTCTAACCACGTATGAACAACAGGAAGACCTTGATGCTGAGAAACAAAATATGTAGCAATCTGAAAACCAACATTAGGTATCCCAGTGGCGTCAATTATCAAATTATACTCACCAAAATCAATCATTTCATCCCTGACCACATCGTCAAAACGTTTGAATATGGCTCTGACATCGTTATGAGGCAGCTTGGACTCTATCAACTTTTTCAAACCATCAACTTTACTACAACCGATACCATCGTCTATTCCCAGCACATGCCTGTATAAATTATCCTTCGTAAATTTGTCATGGTCAATCAGAAGAAGATTCAAGACCCCCGCTTTTGCAAGCTCTAATGCGACTATCCCTCCAATTGCACCACACCCAATAACACAAATTTTTTTATCAGAAATCTCTCTTTTCGCTCCTCCTCTAGGCAATAGGTAATCTTTGTCCATGCGATTAATGATTATTTGAGTGATTTTAGCTTGGGACTTCTTGTCAAGGAGAGGATGCTTGTATCTACTGAGTTTTCCAAAGCTAACGGCAAAATGAACGCTGCTATTATTTTCAGTTGGGATGGTAATGTAAACGGGAAGGGTCACATCTGTTCTTAAATACCGATTGAGTCTATTTTTGAGGCCAATGTTTCTAAAGATAACGTTTTTTAAAGTATCAATAGTCCACTGGTTTTTAAATGAAATGTCTTTGGAACTGGTTAGAGGTAGATAAAGAATTTTCCTACTCTCCCATTCTTCAAGATTTACAGCAAATTTTGATGAGTACCATTGAGCCTGTTCCTCACTTTCAAAGATAAAGCTCCTTCCATTGCTTGCAATAAGCCACAGAACTATTTTGGGAGCTTTTAAATCCCGAATAAAAGATGTTGCCTCTATGGAGTTAGAGTCACCCCAATAATATTGAAACTCTTTCAAGTAGTCGTCCTTTGACTCTCCTTTAAGACTTTTAATAAGGGTATCGAGAGCTTTCCTAAAAGAATCCCGGATAATTCCTGTTGGATTATCTTCATCCATTAACAGACCTTCTTCATCTACATAACATATTGCGTCCGATGGCATCAGATGAGGTATATCCCTAAAACAATCATATCCATTTAGGAAATATATATCCGGCTTAACATTTGGGAAATTCTTATTGATGACAATGATAAAAAGCAAGTTAACACCCAAATATTCTTTAATGACCCCAAAGAGTTCTTTATGATTTGTGTCAGCCCCCAAATACAGCCAACTCTTAAAATCGTCTATTTGAGTAAAATATTTTTTTACTTCCTCTATGTCGGGTGAAAAGTAATTACGCACTTGCAGAGGATGTTGTTATAGCAGGGGCTATCGTTACTTTTGCTGTATATTCTTTGTCTGGAACAGGAAAGTCTTCATCGTTATTGAATGCTTTTTTAACAGCCTTTGCCGCCTCATGAGGGTCTGTCTCATTGTAGGCTTTTACTAAGGCATCACAAAGAGATAGCAGTTTGTCTTTATACGCTTGAATATTATAGTCACTCTTCTTTAATTTTTGAAATAATTCGTTCTTGGGCATAACGGGAAGCTTTACATCCAGACCATAGTTGTTATCAATGCACCTGCTTACCAAGTCTTTAAAAGCAAGCATGTCTTTTTCCTCAATATTTCCTTCCCAATCTTTTGTTACATATGGCTGAAACCATTCATAACATATAGCGGTCATTGCTATTCCTGTAGGTCTTGCATCACCGCCAGAAGTAAAATTTCGGTCTTTCCAACGCTTTAAATACTTTACAATCCTCCTAAACTGTGCCCGCTTCGTACCTCCTAACTCTTCATCTTCTTTGAACAATTCTTCTTTAATAAGTTTCCTCAATTCTTTAGGTTGCGCCTCTTCCCAAAACTTTTTTTCTTCATATGCAAACTCTTTTCCTTTTGCAAGGTGCTTTTTCACTTCTTCATTATTGTCATTAAACTCTTTTCCATAAATTGCAAAATCCACATGATACTGAACTTCTCCTTTATGACGGTACTGAACTCTAACACATGAGTTCATTATTGTCACCTCTCTCTTCTCAATATTCAATCCATCACGAACCCATTTTTTTAGCTTTGTCGGATCTTTATAGCCTTCATCTTTTATGTTAACGTTGTACACAATTGCCACATCAATATCATGATCTTCATCCTCTTGCGGCTTAATACCCGTGGACATGTGATAGCTTCCTTGATTAAACCAATCAAAACTTGGTTTATCATTTTTCTTTCCCCATTCCTGTAACTCTTTTATGAGCATATTTCTTTTGTCTAGAAGTGGTTCGTTGTCTTCAATATCATTAAGCCTGATGTTCTCCTCAAATTTTTTGAATTGTTTTTGTAATAAAGCCATAATCTTGATTTTCTTTTTGAAAATTTAAAACATCAAGATTATTATGCTAAAAACGTGCCAAAAAAACAAATAATGTCATTTTGACTAATTTTTTACGCTATTGTTTTAAAAAAAAGAACACCATTTGCCTCGTTTGCCAAATCGTCAGGCCTAAGCACCTGTTTTGCTAGTGCCTCTTTTGTCATTTGCGCCAACCTGCCATGAATAATATGCTATACCACTTCCCCAACTACCGCCTCGGCCCCCTCATCCCCGGCGAAACACCCGCCCCGCCCTGCTCGCCCATTGTGCGCACGGAGGAGCCACCGCCCGCGCCGGAGCCGGCCATAAAAGTCTTCCCTAATCCCGCTTTCGGGCAGCTTACCCTCTTCATAGAAAACCCTGCATCTGGTGAATGGCAGTTATTTCACGCCGACGGGCGTTTAGCGCTGCGGCAGCCTTTGCAGGCGGGCAGGTCTGCTTATGAGGTGGATGTATCAGCACTGCCGCCGGGTATGTATTTTTACCGGGTGTTTTTGGAAGGGCAGCCGGCTGGGAGCGGGAAGGTGAGTGTGGTGCGGTAGGGTTATGGAAATTATTGATGATAGATAATTGATTAATGATGATTGATGATGTAGAACGCTGTATCATTTCATGTTTTCAGGTTCTGCACATTATCAATGATCAATCATGTAATCGGCAATCATCTATCATCAATAATTTTCGGATTCATTCTTCCTGCTTCATAGCTCGGCAATATGCTTCACAATCCCTTTAATGTCGTTGCGATTCAGGTAGCGCAGGTACTCTTCCGCATTTGAAGCGGTGGCAAAGCGGCCAATGACAATGGAGTAGGTTGTTTTGCTGTCTTTTTTCCCAGAGAAGATGTTGACCGGCTGATCAAACTTTTTTTCTAAGCGGGCTACTTGCTGTACGGCATTGTTGTAATCCGCATAGACCCCTACCTGCACCCCGTAACCGAGGTTGGCGCGGGGCGTTTGGGTATCCGCGTTGGAGGGGATATTTACAGCCGGAACGGGTCGTGCAGTGGTATAGTCTGAATCGAAAGCAGCGCTTTCCTCCGGGATCAGCGCCGGGCGGCGCAAGGCAAACTGCGGCTTGGGGCTGTCGAGTACGGCTACGTCGGCCGGGGCAATGCCTGCAAGTTGGATGCCGGCAAGCCCACGGGTATGATGCTTTTGCAAAATATCCAATAAGGCGGGTGCTTCCAGCGATTCTTCATAACGGTCGAGCAATACGCCCCGTTCGTCAAAAACAAGGATGGAGGGCAGCGCAGTAATGGAATATTGCGCCTTGTAACGGCGGCCTTCTTCGTTGTCTATATCAATCTTGACGGAAAAGTAATTGGCGTTGGCGTAGCGGGACAAGGCCGGATCGGCGTAGGTGTTTTTTTCCATCCATTGGCAGGGCATACACCAGCTTGCCGTGAAATGGACGAAGTAGGGTTTTCCTTCGCGCGAGGCCATCTTTCTGACATCCGACAGGGAAGCGTTCAAAAAGTTGACGTTGGAGAAGGCAGATTGGGCTGGCAATAACAAAATAGCCAGCAATGCGGTCGTAATACACTGCTTTGTGATCATGGGACTATGGAAATGTTGTTGTTACTTAAATCGTCTATTCAGACTATAAAAGTAGGCCCCGGGGGGTTACCGATCAAGGGCAACCCGGATAGAAGTGTGTCCCGATTACGGTTTGGCGTATAATACAGGGTCAATGGCGCAAAAGAGCGACGGAACGGTCATTTGCCTTTAATGAATTCGAGCAGCGCCTGGTGCTGGCGGAGCAGGGTTTGTGCAGCATCATAGAGCTGTTCGAAGTGTTGGAGCAGGAACTTCATGTCCTGGGGCAAATCTTCTATGCTTTTGATTTTGAAATCGTGGCATTTGTGAATGCTTTCGAAGACTTCCTGGATTTCATCGGAACGCTTCATGAAAGCGATGATGGTTTCCCGCTCGCTGTTGTAGGGATTGGCGTGGGCCTGGATGGCTTTTTCGAGCAACGCTTCTTCGCCCAGATCCGACTGGGTCATATCAAGTATGGAAACGCCAAAAAAATTGGCGAGCCGCAACAGGTTACAGAATTTAGGCTCAGCGCTGGCATTTTCATAAGAAGCGATATTGCCTCGGTTGAGACCAACTTTTTCGGCCAACTGTTCCTGGCTCATCTCTAAGCGTTTGCGCAGGTGGCGTAAATTCTGTTGCAGGAAACCCGCAGAAATGGGCGAGCTGTCATGCGGTACAGGGTGTTGTTCTTTTCCGTTTAACATAAACCGTGTGCTGTAAAAAAGGAATAATAATGGGTTTGACTCCATCCGGTCGAAACAGAACTCCGAACGAATGGATTAACCTGCTGTGTAACTAACTACAGTATACAATACGCTCGAAGGATCAATTTGGTTTAAGATTGTTAAATATTTTAACACTTTAACCCGGAAATGCCACAAAACTGTCAAGAATGCTACAGTTGGTAGTCAAAATTAGTCTAAATAGAAATTTTCATTTGCAAAAGACAATGAAATCTCTTAATTTTGTAAAAAATAATTACAATCTACTATCATAAAATCACCGGCAATGATCACATACGCAATAGCAGCAGAGCCCATGCAGGATCAACTTGACAGAATCAGTCAGTCGCTGCGGGCATTTTCCCTGAAACTAACGGGAAACAATGATGATGCGGAGGATTTATTTCAGGATACGGCGCTTCGGATCATCACCAATGCAGACAAGTATAATCAGGGCACCAACTTCAAAGCCTGGGCGGTGACTATTATGCGCAATATCTTCATCAACAACTACCGCAAAAAAGTACGCCGGGGGCTGATCATTGATCAAACGCCCAATAATTACTACATCAACTCCGGAATAGATACCTTAACTGGCAACGAAGGTGAAACTTCAGTTACATTTCGGGAATTGGCGCGGTTGGTGGATACGTTGCCTGACGAATTCCGCAAGCCATTTATGATGGCCTTCGAGGGCTACAAATACGACGAAATTGCTGAAGAGCTGGGTTCGCCGCTGGGTACCATTAAAAGTCGGATCTTTTTTGCGAGAAAAAAATTGCAAAAGCTGTACGAAGATACCTACCGCGAGCGGGCCTGAAAAAGCGATAAAGAAGCCGACTCGAAAACATAAAACTAAAGGCAGATTGGACGGATCCAATCTGCCTTTTTTATGTTTATTTTATTTTATTGAGCTAAAAACCCAATGCTTAGCTTATTTTGAACGTTGATTTGCCGGCTAAATAGCCTTTGTTGTACAGTTCAATCTGGTAGTTGCCGCGCGCCAGTTCCTGGCCGGAAGACCAGGTGGTGCAAAGCGTATTCGCATCCTGGTTGTAATCGAACTCTTTGGTCGTTGTGAATTTGATTTCTTCCCCTGCGTTGCTGATAAATACGCCGGAACCCAGCGATTCAACTGCCAACGTAATGCCTTGCGGGTCAATAACGCGGATGTGGTAAAGGTCAGCGCCCGGATCTGCTACTTCATTCACCGTGGTGTTGAAACAGATTTTGAGCTGATCTACGTTTTTAGCGTAGCTCTTTTTCACTGCTTTGCCGCTGTCTTTCATTTTCAGGCCGCTGACTTCAATTTCGCTCACTTTTACCACCGAAGCCGCCGTTACTTTTTTACTAAGCTTGGCTTTTTCCGTTTCAATGGCTTCTTTTTCGCTTACCAGCATGGCCTTTTCATTAGAAAGGGACGCTGCATTGGTACGCTCCATTTCCAGATCAGTAGAAAGCTTCACTTTCTCTTCGTTCAGCGTCATGTTTTGCGTCGTCAACTCCTGGTTTTGCTCGCGCAATTGGTTGACTTCAGCTAAGTATTGCTGAATTTGAGTCTTCATGCTGCCGATTTCTTTTCTTGCTTTATCCAGACTGCCTTTCGTCGCCAACAAACCGTCAATTTTCTCTTTTTGAGAAGTTAACTCTGTTTTTTGCTGCTCGATCAGGGCATTCAATTCTTCGTTGCTGCCACGCATTTGCTCCAATTCGGCCAATGCGGTCTGGTATTGCTGTTCTGCTTCTGCTTTAAGTTGCTCAGAAGTTTCTAATTTCTCCGTCAGTTCTGTCTTCTTGTTGTTGCTGGAGATCCACATGACAACAATTACGCCCAGTAAAGCAACGACGATGGCGGCTGCGATAATGGTTAGTTGCTGCTTGGAGCCGTCAGGTTTTGGATTGGTACCGTAGGTTGGAGGATTCGTGCTTGAACCGTAGGTGCTCATGTTTGTGTCAATTTAGATTTGATAATAAAATTTCTTCTCACCGTCCGCAAAACGAGGCAGGGTTTGAAAAAATTGCCTTTCTATATACAAAATTAGCTGTTTCTTCTGATATTGGGCTTAATTAGAACAGACACCAGAAGAAATGGACAAAAATAATTAGCTTATTATGATCGAACAAGTAGAACCCGGGAATGTACTTTTTTTAGACATCGAAACGGTGTCAGACAAACCGACTTATGATGACCTGAATGAAACATTTCAGGAACTTTGGCGCATCAAAAGCAAATCGGTTCGAAGGAGTGCCGAGGAAGCAGACGACGCCGAAATTGCTGCCTCCTACAAAGATCGGGCGGCTATTTTTGCTGAATTTGGCCGCATCATCTGCATTTCAGTGGGAAGCTTACGGCGGGAAAAAGAAAGCGGCAAATTGACGTTGCGGCTCACGTCTTTTTACGGGCACGACGAAAAAGTGTTGCTCGAAGATTTTTCCAGGCTGATCCAACAACACTACGGCGATCCTAATAAGCATAGCCTTTGCGGGCATAATATCCGGGAATTTGACATTCCATACATCTGCCGCCGGATGGTGGTACACCAGTTGCCTTTTCCGGCCATGCTGAATTTGTCGGGTAAAAAGCCCTGGGAAACCAAGCACTTGTTAGACACGATGGAGCTTTGGAAATTTGGGGACGGCAAAAACTACACTTCCCTGAAACTTTTAGCGGCCGTGCTGGGGTTTCCATCTCCAAAGGACGATATAGACGGCAGCGACGTGGGTCGGGTGTACTGGGAAGAAAACGACATAGAACGCATTGCTACCTATTGTGAAAAAGATGTGCTGGCTACGGTGCAGCTTTTTCTGCGCTTCCGCCGCGCGCCGCTTTTGGAAGAAGGGCAAGTATCGTTCGTTCGGCAGTCGTAAACAAGTGCGATATGAATATCATTTTGGAAACAGAACGCCTCTTATTGCGTGAGTTCGAGGTGGCCGATGCGCCTCATTACTATGAATTGAACCAAGATCCGGAAGTTTTGCGCTACACGGGCGATGATCCCTTCCCTACCCTGGAATCAGCGGTTGAATTTTTGAGCAATTACGATCATTACGCGAAATACGGCTATGGCCGCTGGACGGTAATCCTCCGGGAAACCGGCGAATTGATTGGCTGGTGTGGCTTGAAATATTTGCAGGATGTGGAGGAAGTAGACCTGGGTTATCGCTTTTTTCAAAAACACTGGCGCAAGGGATACGCCACTGAGTCCGGGAAAGCTTGTGTAAAATACGGGTTTGAAGACCTGAAGTTGCCGTTTATTGTCGGCAGAGCCATGAAGGGCAATATCGGCTCGATCCGCGTGCTCGAAAATTGCGGCATGACCTGGTGGAAAGATTGTATCTTAGAGGGACACCCAAGCGTTTATTACCGCATTCCGGCAGCGCCTTAAGCGATCCAAAACTACAAGATGGATCATTAAAATGCAAGAACAATGACTGTGCCTGGTTGTTATTCTTTTACCTTTGTAGTAAATTTGCCCTAACTCATAATACGTACCACAATGACTTTGGAAGGACAATTCCAGGCGAAAATAGACGCCGAGGTCAAAATAGAACCGAAGGATTGGATGCCGGATGCTTATCGCAAAACGCTCATCCGCCAGATCGCACAACACGCCCACTCCGAAATTGTGGGGATGCTTCCGGAAGGCAACTGGATTACGCGCGCACCGTCGCTGCGCCGCAAAATGGTCTTACTTGCCAAGGTTCAGGATGAGGCCGGACACGGACTTTACCTCTACAGCGCTGCCGAAACGCTGGGCGTTGAGCGGGAAGACCTGATTGAGGAACTGCACGAAGGCAAGGCCAAATACAGCAGTATTTTTAATTACCCCAGCCTCACCTGGGCAGATATGGGCGCCATTGGCTGGTTAGTGGACGGCGCTGCCATTATGAACCAGGTACCGTTGTGTCGCTGTTCTTATGGCCCTTATGCACGAGCAATGGTGCGCATTTGCAAAGAAGAAAGTTTTCACCAGCGCCAGGGCTATGAAATTATGCTGACCCTGTCACAAGGTTCGGAAGCACAAAAACGCATGGCCCAGGATGCCCTCAATCGCTGGTGGTGGCCTTCCCTGATGATGTTCGGGCCACACGACAAAGATTCGCCGCACACAGAACAATCCATGAAGTGGCGTATCAAACGCTTGACCAACGACGAATTGCGCCAGCGCTTTGTAGACGCCACGGTGCCACAGGCAGCCTTCCTTGGTCTGACCATTCCCGACCCCGACCTGAAATGGAATGAAGAAAAAGGGCAGTATGATTTTGGCGCCATCAACTGGGATGAATTCTGGCAGGTTGTGAAAGGCAACGGCCCCTGCAACCGGCAACGCCTGCAAGCACGGGTGAAAGCGCACGAAGCGGGCGCCTGGGTACGCGAAGCAGCGATGGCGTATGCGGAAAAGCGGAGTGTTCGGGAAGGGTTGGCAGCTAAAGAAGCCAGGGTGGCTTAATTCCTGCGCTGAATTGTTAAGCCCAAATTCCAAAAAAAGCTGATTATGGTTAGTCGCGATACGCTTTGGAAGGGAATCATTGAGGATTTGATAGACGACGTACTGCGTTTCTTTTTCCCCGAAAACGTAGCATTGATAGACTTTAAAAGAGGCTTTGTGTTTCTGGATAAAGAATTGGAGCAACTGCTTCCGGCTTCGGATGCTCAGTTGCGACGTGCTGATAAATTGATCAAAGCCTGGCATAAAAGTGGAGAGGAGCACTGGTTCCTTTTTCATGTAGAAGTTCAGGGCTACGCTGATCCTGGTTTCGCTAAACGCATGTTTCAGAGTGCCTATCGCATTCAGGATCGGTACGAGCGACCGATCACAGCTTTAGCAATTTATACAAACAGTCAGAAGCAATTTCATGTAAACGAATACCGCTACGAATTCTGGGGAACTGAAATTATTTATCGGTTCAACACCTTTGCATTGCCTGACCACTCCCCGGAAGAATTGGCTGCGAATGGCAATGTTTTTGCAATTGTATTGGAAGCGGCCAGAATGGGGCTTCGTCGTTCTGTGAAGGACGATGTGCTTATGAATATGAAATTGTCTATTGTTCGTCGTTTGGTAGAAAGAGGCTATGATGCAAATACGATCAGAAAATTGTCGAATTTTATTCGCTACTATGTCCATTTTGCCAAGCCGGAAAATTCCATTAAATTTGAAGAAGAATTGGATTTGATTTATAAAAACAGGAAGTCTATGGGCATCGAAGAAGCAATTTTGGCTGAAGTTAAACAGGAAGGTCGTCAGGAAGGTCGTCAGGAAGGTCGTCAGGAAGGCCGTCAGGAAGGTCGTCAGGAAGGCCGTCAGGAAGGACTTGAAGGCGGCATTCAATTGGCCAAGCGAAACATCATCGCCAATGGCCTGAAAAATGGGATATCAGAGAACTTGCTTGCGACACTCACTGACCTCTCCCTTGAAGAAGTTCGTGCCATCATACAATCCCTCAAGGGGAATAATTAAACTATGGATATTAAAATGCACAAAAAGAATTGGCCGCTGTGGGAGGTTTTCATTCGCAGCAAAAGCGGCCTGAGCCATAAACACGTCGGCAGCCTTCATGCCGCAGATGCTCAAATGGCCATCGAAAATGCCCGCGACGTCTATACGCGCCGAAATGAAGGAATCAGCATCTGGGTTGTGGAGTCTGTTCACATCACTGCCTCCAACCCAGATGAAAGCGAGTCGTTGTTTGATCCGGCCAATGATAAAGTATATCGCCACCCAACGTTTTACGACCTGCCGGATGAATTAAAACACATTTAAGGTCTACTTCCTGTTCTGCTCTAAAATCATCACCATGCGCCACCTGCTTTTTGTGCTTTGTTTTGTGACGATTGTAGCGTGCGAAAACTCGCATTCTCAAACCAACCCTAAGCCTGCTACCCCTACCGCCAAACCTGCGCTTTCAAATAATTTACACCGGCAGCTCTACGACAAATACGACCTTTACCGGGAACCCACCATCAAAGGCCGCCGGTTCAAACATGCGGACATTGTCCCCTTGCTGCAAAAATTACAGGCGCCTTTCCGGACGCAAAAAGCCGGAAAATCCATGGAAGGTCGGGATATCTACCAGGTTCAAATCGGGAATGGCCCGGTGCAGGTGCTGCTGTGGTCGCAAATGCATGGCGATGAAGCTTCTGCCACCATGGCCATCATGGATCTGTTCAATTTCATGACCCGCGACGACCAGTTCAACCCTTTGCGGGAACGATTGATGAAGGAATTGACCCTGACATTTATCCCACTTCTGAACCCCGATGGCGCTGAGCGTTTCAAACGCCGAAATGCCATTGACATAGATCTCAACCGCGACGCTGCGCGCCTGCAAACGCCCGAAGCGCAGTTACTCAAGCGGGTACGAGATGAACTGAAAGCCGATTGGGGCTTCAACCTGCACGATCAAAACCGCTATTACAGTGCCGACAATGGCAAAACCGCAACCTTTTCCTTCCTGGCGCCAGCCTACAACTATGCTAAAGACGTCAACGTCGTGCGCGGTAATGCCATGCAACTTATCGGTGTGATGAACAATATCCTGCAGGAGTACATCCCCGGCCAAGTGGGGCGTTACAGCGATTCCTTCGAGCCCCGTGCTTTCGGCGACAACATTCAAAAGTGGGGCACCAGCACCATTTTGATCGAATGCGGCGGTCTGGCAGAAGACCCGGACAAACAGGAAATCCGCCGCCTGCACTTCGCTATGCTATTAGCTGCGCTGGATGCCATTGCCACTCAAACTTATAAATCGGTGGGGATGGATGTTTACGAATCCATTCCTTTCAATGGCAGTAACAGCTTTTTCGATCTGCTTGTCCGCGAAGTAGAAATTGATTTCAAAGGCGAATACTATACGGTGGATATTGGCTTCCGCAATGACGAAATCAGCTACAACGGCAACCGCGACTACTACTATCGGGCGCAGATTGCCGATATTGGCGACCTTTCCATTTTTCATGCCTATGAATCGGTAGATGCGCGCGGAATGCAGGCCTTTCCGGGAAAAACTTATCCAACAACGCTGAAATCTGTAGGAGAATTGGCGAACCTCGACCCCGTCAAATTGCTTCAGGAAGGTTATACAGACATTTTTGTATCGGGTCTTTCTTCCAAAGCGCGCTTCGCTGCCCTGCCCTTCCGCCTCATTGAAGCCGGCAAAGGCAAAGAGAACAACAACGTGCGCATGAGCGGCAACCCAAGTCTGTATCTCCAAAAAGATGGCGAAACCCGTTATGTGGTGGTGAACGGCGCCGCTTATGATCTGGAACGCGACCGGGATAAAATTCTAAAATTGGTGAATAAGCTCTAAGCTATGGATAGGAAAGAGCAGCAAGCCCTTATTGAAAGCTATATCCATGCTTACAATACTTTTGATGTGGAAGGCATGCTGCTGCATTTGCACGATGAAGTCATATTCAGGAATATTTCAAATGGCGAAGTAAATCTGGAAACCCGGGGCAAAACAGCTTTTGCAGAACAGGCTCAATTGGCTGTGGGGTATTTTCTGGAGCGCAAACAAACGATTGTCGGCATTCAGTTCCCGGAAGATCAGGTTGTCGAAGTTGCCATTGATTATCAGGGCGTACTGGCGGTTGATTTTCCGAATGGAATGAAACGCGGGGATCGAATTGAATTAAAGGGAACGAGCCTTTTTCGTCTTTCAGGCGACCATATCATTGAAATTGAGGATATAAGTTGATACGCTTGCTCAACCACCCGCCAAGCCCGGTGCAGGAACTGCGCTCCCCGCTTTTGACAGAAACAGGCATCCGTTTGCTGGTCAAACGCGACGACCTGCTGGCTCTATCCGAAAACGGCGGCTTCTGCGGCAACAAATGGCGCAAACTGCAATACAACCTGCTCGAAGCTCACGCGCAGGGCAAAAAACGCCTGCTCACGTTCGGGGGCGCTTTTTCCAACCACATTGCCGCAGTAGCCGAAGCTGGACAATCCTTTGGTTTTGAAACCATCGGCGTCATTCGCGGAGAAGAACCGGCGGAGCCAAGTCATACCCTGCAATTGGCCGCTGACCGTGGAATGCAATTGCATTATACCAGTCGCAGCGAATTTAGACAAAAAAACGACCCGGAATGGGTTTCCGCTTTGTTGGTAAAGTTTGGTGATTCCTATATTTTGCCGGAAGGCGGCACCAACAAACTTGCCCTCGACGGTTGCCGGGATCTGGTGGAAGAGATCAGATTACAATGTGTTAATGCATTACCTGATTATTATTGTATGGCTTGCGGTACCGGTGGGACATTAGCTGGCGTCATTGCTGCATTGAATGGACAAGCCAAAGCGATTGGCTTTTCAGCGCTCAAGGGCAGGTTTATGCACGATGCCGTGGCACAACTGCTGTCGGAATACGGAGCAAACACCTTCGATCAGTGGAAAATTCAGGACGATTACCATTTTGGAGGTTACGCAAAAACCCCGCCTGAATTATTTTCGTTTATGGACGCTTTTTACAACCAACACGGCATTCCGCTCGACCGGGTTTATACCGCTAAACTTTTTTTTGGCCTGTTCAACCTGATTGAGAAAGGATATTTTGAACCGGGCAGCGTCATCATGGCAATCCACACCGGCGGGCTTCAGGGAAATTCATAAAGCCATTAAAAATAACCACCCATGCCAAAATCTATGCTGTTTATCCTTCTTCTACCTTTTTTTTTCGGAGCTTGTATTAAAAGTCAGGTTTCACCCAAGGCCATAACCGCCGATGAAACGCCAAAGGAAAAGTGTCGGATGACCCCAGCCTGGTTGACTATACAACCGCCTGAAAGCGGCTTTGCATCCATTGACCCCGCTGGCGATGGTGAATGCATGGACAGAGATTCGCTTGCGGGCAAGTGGAAACGGTATGCCGGAAAAAACTATGATTTGATGCTGGTTTTGGACGGACCAGGCGGCAGCGGTCGCTATTGGTTCAACGCAGTTGGCGTTGTGGATAATAAAGAAACAGCGCCTGCGCGTGGAATTTGCTTTGAAACAAGTACGATTGGGTGGCGGAGCCTCCAGGCTTTTGAGAACAGAGGCCTGCCCTGGGCGGAAGACCTGAATGATGACGGCAACCCGGAACTGATAATTTGGGACAGTTTTTTTCTGAGCGATGATGAAGAGATGTCATATCCCCCCTACATAGGGCTTATGGCCTGGGTTTATCGAACAGGCAACGGAGCAAAATTCGAACTGGATTGGGAAATGAGCCGAAAATTTGCAGCCAGGATTGCTGTGGAATACCATAAATCCCTCCCGGATCCGGATAAATATATGAAAGTGATCCGGGAAAAAGCGGCGTTTGCATTAGAAACTTTCGCTAAGGAAGGCTGCATTAGTAAGGTAAAATTCTGACAGTAGTGAGGCTGTGTAAAGACGCTACCTCGTTTCAGAACAACTCTTGAGCGGATATCGTCTCGCCTGTGACCGGCAAGATCAGGTTGCCGGTTTTGTTGACTAATTTTCTTGACTGATAATCATTGCCCACGGGCTCTGTATGTACCTCAATTTGCTCTTTTTTCAAATTGACGAGCCAGTATTCCCTGATTCCCGCCTCCGCATAAAGTGGGAGTTTGACCTCACGGTCGTATGTAGTGGTGGTATCGGCTATTTCGATCACCAATAGAACGTCTTCAGGCTGTGGGTGCTTGTTTTTATAAAAATCGGTTTGGTATTTCAGAATAGCAATGTCGGGTTCCGGTTCGGAAATGTGGTTTATGCCAATGGGGTTTTGTACCCGTACAATGGCTTTCCTGAAAAGCAGGTGGGTCAACAGATTATTGGTTTTATCCACCATTGCAGCATGGCGGCTGCCTATCGGACTCATTTCAATGATTTCTCCGTTAATTAATTCAATCCCTTTTTCCGGAAGGATGCCCGCTTCACCCATTTTGTGGTAATCCGAAACGGTGATCAATCTTTTTGAAACCTGAACTGATGTAGACATAAGCTATGTTAAAAATGATCGTCCTACAAAGATACATTTTAATAGGCATTTTTGCCAGCTATACAAGCCTTACTCCAAAAAAATTACTTTACGTTTGAGGGCAATTTACAGGATATGAACCGCTATTTTTTTTACTTCATACGCATCCTTGCACTCGGATTGATGCTTCCGGGGTGTGGAGAGAACCCCTCACAACGCATCCTTTTTCTGGGGCATCCTTATGACTGGCGTACCGGTGATCGCGTAGATCCCCGCATCGAAGCGCTCGACTTATCGGTATACGACCAGATATGGCTGGGCGGCGACGTTTGCGGCCAAACCACAAAGCTGCCCGCCACCTTAGATTATTTAGATACCCTTTTTGACTTGCGCTCCAGCCGGACGCACTGGGCCTGGGGCAATCACGACGTCCTGTTTGGAAATACAGACCACATCAAAGCACATACCGGCAAACCGGATTATTATGTGAGCTGGCAGGATGGCTATTGCCTGTTGGTTTTGAATACCAATCTATTCTGGTATTACGCTTCTCCGCCCCAGCAACAGGATTGCGAGGCTAAAGCAGCGCAGATTGCCCTGATCAAAGCGGTAACAGACAGCATTCAACAGGCTTCCCACTTAGTCATTCTGCACCACCATGCATTGTTCAATGAATACAAAACAGATGCGCCCGGCAATCCCGCTGACGCTTTTAACGGAACCACAATTCCCATTTGGGCTACCTGCGATTCTACTTCCGACCTGACCAAAACGGTTTATCCCTGGCTGAGTGCAGTTCAGCAGCGTGGCGTTAAGGTGGTGCTGATTGGCGGCGACTTCGGGATGCGCGCCAAAACCTTCGCTCAGCAAACCCCGGAGGGCATCTGGATGTTAGGATCGGGTATCAACAATAGCCTCGAATCGCGTTTCGTACCCGATTATGTCACTTCTTTCGCTCCGGATCAGGTGCTGATTCTAAGCTATAATCGCAAAAAAAAGATTTTGAACTGGGTCTTCGAACCGCTGAATAACCTGCTGACACGTTCCTAAGCTTCGTCTTCAGCGCCGCTATTCGATAGCGACAAGTAAATGATGACAAAACCGGCCAGGATCATAACAAGTTTAACCACAAATCCGAATAGGCTGCCAGGCGCGTCTATCCAGGTCAGAAAAGAAAATTTCAGACCGATCATGCTCAGAATGATGGATAAAAAACCGAGGCCGGCCAATACGAAGCCCAACAGAGCGGCAATGCCTTTATACTTTGTCATTGGAAAATCATTTTATGTTGAAACGCCGGGAGCGCACGAATGTTTGAGCGCCGGAATTTCCTGCAAAGTTAGGCGCTTTCAAGCGTTTGAACCGCTCTTTTTGCAAACAGAACACAAAACAAAGCGCGGCAAAGTATCCAAAAAGAGCTATTTTTGTCCATACCGGCTCACAAAAAACCTGCACTCAAATCGGTACCCGTTTATGATCAAACTGATAGAATGCCCACGCGATGCGATGCAGGGCATCAAAACATTCATTCCTACGGAAGTCAAAGCGGCTTATATCAACCAACTGCTGAAAGTGGGATTTGATACCCTCGATTTCGGCAGTTTCGTATCGCCCAAAGCCATTCCGCAAATGCAGGACACTGCGGAAGTGCTTCGTCGGTTGGACTTGAGCGCTACAAAGTCCAAACTATTAGCCATTATCGCCAACGAACGCGGCGCTGCCGATGCCGCCCAATTCGAAGAAATCGCTTACCTCGGCTATCCGTTTTCTATCTCCGAAACCTTCCAGTTGCGCAACACCAACGCCACCATCGAAGAGTCGGTAGAACGGGTGAAAGCCATTCAGGACATTTGCCTGAAGCACAACAAAACTGTGGTACTCTATATTTCTATGGGCTTTGGCAATCCCTACGGAGATCCCTGGAACGTTGAAATTGTGCAAAAATGGGTGGATTTGCTGGTAGACATGGGTATTCGAATCTTTCAACTCTCCGATACCATCGGCGTGGCCAACCCGGAAAACATCAGCTACCTGTTTGCCAACCTCATCCCGCACTATCCGGACATTGAGTTCGGTGCGCATTTTCACACCCTGCCCCATGCCTGGAAAGAAAAAATCGTAGCCGCCTGGAGCAACGGGTGCAGGCGCTTCGACGGCGCTCTGAAAGGTTATGGCGGCTGCCCAATGGCCAAAGACGACCTCACCGGCAACATGCCTACCGAAAATATGGTCTTTCATTTTCAGGAAGAAAACCAACCCACCGGGATCAATATAGATGCTTTGATGCGCTCCATGGAAATGGCCGGGACGGTGTTTCCATGGACAGACCATTAAGTGGGCGTGCCCCCCGCCTTTCGTTTCCAAATCCACCATTCAGGTTCCCGATCGGGGGTCGGGCTGTCCGCTCCAGCCCCACCTCCCTCCCTCTCCCCCTCTCAGTGGCGGGGCGTCCGCTTCCA
>Ga0209573_1001280_pt1 | contig 40527 bp, 29 predicted proteins | sample TNRBio252014_DNA_FD_185870 | JGI IMG/M metagenome (GOLD analysis project Ga0209573, IMG submission 185870) | Wastewater treatment Type I Accumulibacter community from EBPR Bioreactor in Madison, WI, USA - TNR Reactor_6/25/2014_ DNA (SPAdes)... | ecosystem: Engineered > Bioreactor > EBPR >...
ACGCGCAGGCCGGGACGCTGACGAATGGCTACTTCTATGCTCCGGCAACGCCGGCGACGGCGACGCTTTGGTATCCCGTGACGCCCTGCCGCATCCTCGACACGCGGCTCGCGAACGGCCCCCTGGGCGGACCGGCTTTCTCGGCGAACCAGACGAGAACGTTCGACGTCACGACGAACCCACAGACGTGCGGTATCCCTTCGACGGCGATGGCGCTCACGGTCAATTACACGGTCGTGAATGCCCTGCAACCCGGAGAGCTGAGGGCCTTCGCTGGAAACGGCACGTGGACGGGTACGAACGTCCTGACCTTCAAGGCCGGAGTGACACGCACAAACAACGGATACCTCCAGCTCGCCACGGACGGCACGGGAACGATCAGGTTCACGAACGCCTCTGCGGGGACCGCGGACGTCGTCCTGGACGTGACCGGTTACCACCAGTGAGGTGCCTCGCGATCCTTGGCCTGGAGGGCGCGCTGGCGGTGGCGGTCTGCGTGGAGACTGCCTGGGCCCAGCCGTCGGGTTGTCTCGGAGCTCCGGCGGCGGTCCACTGCGGCACGGTGGACGCCGCTCTCTTCCCGGCGGATAACTGGTGGAACGTCCCCGTGGCCCTGGCCCCGCTCGACCCCCGGAGCGCGGAGGTCGTCAGCTGGATCGGCACGACCCGCGGCATGCACCCTGATTTCGGAGGGGACGACACCGGCAACCCGCCGGCGATCTACGGGATGGTCCACTTCTCCGTTCCGGGTACGCAGCCGCTCGTGTCGGTCGACTTCGACTACCCCGACAGCGACGCGGGGGCGCCGGGCCGCCCTCCGGGCTACCCGATACCCCCCGAGGCAAAGACGAACGCGAAGTGGATCGAGGGGGGGTACGCGGGGAACGCAAACCCGGGTGGCGACAAGCATATGCTCGTGGTAGACCGCGACAACCGCCTCCTTTTCGAGCTCTGGAACCTCCGCTGCCTGCCGACGGGCTCCGCTTCGTGCGCATGGGCCGGTGGCTCGGGAGCGGCCTGGAGCCTCGACACGAATGCCCGGAGGCCCTTCGGGTGGACGAGCGGCGATGCGGCCGGCCTCGCCATCCTGCCGGGCCTCGTGCGCTACTCGGAAGCGTACTCCGGCTCTCCCATCGCCCACGCCTTCCGCGTGACGACCCGCGGAGTGAACGGCTTCGTCTATCCCGCCTCCCACGAGGCGACGACGACCACGAACGCGAACGCCCCCGCGCTCGGCGCCCGGCTCCGTCTCAAGGCCGGCTTCAGTCTCGCAAGCTACCCCTCGGGAGCCTCGGCCGCCGATCGCGACGCCATGGACCGTGTCGTGGCCGCCATGAAGTCCTACGGTCTGATCGTGGCCGACACCGGGTCCGACATGTACGTCTCGGGCGCCTACGACGCCCGCTGGGACAACGGCCTCTGGAACCCCTTCTTCTCGGAAATCCGGGCTGGAGACTTCGAGTTGGTCGAGGCGGGTTGGGGTGCGGCGAGGTTCTACCCGGTCGTACCGTGTCGCCTCCTGGACACCCGTGACGCGGCTGGGCCCTGGGGCGCTCCAGCGCTCGCGGCGGGAGGCAGCCGGACTTTCGTTGCGTCGGGACGGTGCGGGTTGCCCGAATCGGCGAGAGCGATTGCGGGAAACCTGACCGCGGCGACGCCGTCGGCGTCGGGTGAGCTGAAGCTCGTCCCGGGCGACCGTTCCGCCGGCTCGCCCACGGCCCTGAGCTATGCTGCTGGCATCACCCGGACCAACAGCTTCGTGCTTCGGTTGTCCGGAGCCTCCTCCGCGGCGGCCTGGGGGACTTTCGGGATCAGGAACGAAGGCGCCGCTTCGGTCGATGCCGTCCTGGACGTGAACGGGTACTTCGAATGACGGCCCGGGCTCTCGCAAGGAACTCAGCCTCGAGGCTTTGTGGGGGCCCCCGGAGGAAGAAACGCAATCGCAAGAACTGAAAACTCAATAACATGTCCAAGGATCGATTCTGGGCTAGGATTGAAACGACGTCCTTTGAAATGCTAGATGCGGCCCTCCTGAGAGCACGGGCCAACGGAAGAGAGGCACAACATGGTCAATCGCATTCGGACATCCTTCGCCATCGCGCTGGTCGCGGTGGCGGCGCTGGTGCTCCAGCCGGGCTCGGCCGCCGCTCAGTCGACGGGATACGCGTTTTATGCAGTGACGCCGTGTCGCGCCGTGGATACGCGCATCGGCTACGGCGGCGTCATGACTCTCGGTTCGACCCGGACCTTCACGATGAAAGGCGTCTGCGGCGTCCCGACCGACGCCAAGGCGGTCTCGCTCAACGTCACGATGACGCAGCCGACGATGACGGGCCGGGCATGGCTCTCGCTCTACCCGACCGGGACCACACCGGTCTTCACGACGCTCATCTTCGCCGACACGGACGCGTCGATCTCGAACGGGGCCATCGTCCCGATCTCGGAGGCAGCGACCGAGGACCTCTCGGCACTGACCCTCCTGAAGCCCGGGACGGTCCACATGCTCCTGGACGTCACGGGCTACTTCAAGTAGGCCGTCCGGTCTCCGGTCGTCCCCGCGGACTCGGGAGCGTCCTGCTGACGCTTCCAGCGGAGCCGTCGCGTCCATGATCGCGGAAGGCCTGTCAGCCCAGGGCGACTTCACGACCATCGTCATCCCGACGCGAGACAACGCCGAGCTGGTGACAAATGCCGTGGAGTCGATCCTGCGACTGACCTCGGTCCCCTTTGAGGTCATCGTCGTCGACAATGCTTCGACCCGGGAGGAGTGCCGGAAAGCCTTCGACAGGCTCTCGGAAGACCCCAGGGTCCGTGTACTCCCCCTGGACTCGAACCGGTTCTACTGGCCCGCGGTCAACGCGGGCGTGCGCAGCGCGTCGCCCCCCTGCCGACACGTTCTCGCCCTGAACGACGATTGCATCGTCCTCGGCCCGAGGTGGATGCAGAGCCTCCTGGCGGTCCTCGAGGAGGCTCCGGAGATCGGCTTTGCAGGGGACCTACGGCCCGACCCGGAGTTCCGGCCGCTCGGTGGTTGGGTCGATGGCTACTGTGTCCTGTTCCGACGGGACGTTCTCGAGAAGGTCGGACCCTTCGACGAGAGATACCCCTTCAACTGGGGTTTCGTCGACTTTCAGCTCCGGGCCTACCGGATGGGTTTCCGTGGCGCCGACATCAAGAAGGTGGGAGATGCCAGGGACGAAGTCCGGGACGTTGTGCTTCACCTGCGGGGGCGAACGATCGACCCGATGCGGCCGCTTCTGAGCGATTCCGAGCGGACTCGCCTTCTCGGCTCACCCTGGACTCCCGCCCGGCTGCTCGCGAGGCACGGCTTCTACCGCGAAGCCCTCGACCTCGCGGGGAGGGTCGCTCGCCGCCGCGCCTCCCGGGCGCTCGGCGGCCTGCGGCGAGTGTAATCACCACTCCCAGAAGTGTTTCGTGACCGGGGCGGTCGTGTCGTACGCCTGAGACCTCCAGTCCTTGAGCTGCCGCAGGCACGGGTGCGGAGGGACACGCAGCTTCTCGCGGAGTATCCCGACGCGATTGAAGTGCCAGCCTCGGGATCGATCTTCGGACGAGAACACCCGGTCGAGGTACTTCCGGCGCGCGTGCGCGGCGCTCAGGACGATGTAGTGCCGTAGGAAGAAGTCCGTACCGAAGAGCGCCAAGTCGGCACCCGCCAGGACGTGCCCCCCGGACAAGGCCCCGCTCAGGCCGGCGAGGCGCTTCCAGACGCGCATGAGCCGGGGATGCGACGGCTCGAAGAAGTAGTACCGCGCCATCAGCGTGCTGTAGTCGGGGCGCTCGAAGTCCTCGTCTTCGACCGGGACGAAGACGAGCTCGCGGAAGTTGATGGCGTTGAAGCCCTGCGCGTCGACCTGGGCGATGGCGTGGGCGAGGCTCGTGCCCAGCGCGGCCGGGGGGCATAGCCACTCGTCCGCGTCGGCATGGATGACCCAGTCGTGGTCCGAGCGAGCGACGATCCGCTCCTTGGCCTCGAGCTGGTCCGTCAGGGAGAATGAGCCCTTCCAGCCGAGCGGCTCGATCGCGACGACGCCCCTACCGAGGAATTCCCGTGCCACCGCCTCGGACCCGTCCGAGCAGCCATGATCGACGATGGCGACGTCGATCCCGTCCTCGACGAAATCGCGAATGCAGCGCGATATGTGGACGGCTTCGTTCCGCACGCAAACGACCGCGAGGATCCTCAAGGCGCTACTCCTGCGCCGTGTCGTCCGCGCCGTTGAGGCTGGACGCCCGATGCCGTCACGACTTCGCCATGAGGGCCGGGACGAGCCGGTTCTCGGCCGCCTGCCGCTGTCGTGCGATCCGTTCCTGCACGGTGGAGGCCCACTCGAGGTCGCAGAGGGCGGCTGCGATCTCGTCGAGGGTCGGCGGCTTCGTATCCTCGCCCACGGGGACGGACGCGGGGGAGCCGTCACCGGTCTGGCCCACGAGAATCGGCAGGTGCTCTGCGAAGGTGTAGAGGCGGTCGATTCCATACATCAGGTGGAAGATTTCCTTCTTCTTGTCGCTGACCGAGGTCCGGAATCGGCTCGCGCCGCGTCCGACGCAGACGGCCGGGATGCCGCAGTTCCAGGCCAGCACCGAAAGGTGGTACACGTCTGTGACGACGGCGCGGCACCGGAGAAGCGCACCGAGCGAGCGAGAGAGGGAGCCGGCCGAGGTCCCTTCGCCGAGGGTGGGCCAGCGCCCCCGCGCGGCCTCCTCGGTCGGCGCTGGGGCGGGAAACCACGGCAGCCAGGAGAGGGGGGCTCCGACCTTCTTGCCGATCCGCTCGGCCAGTCCGAGAAGGAGCGCCGGGTTCTCCTGGGTCCGTGCGAAGAAGACGCCGATATCCCGGTTCCGTTCCGGCTCGAGAGTGCGGATCCCCAACCCCGCCAGCTCGACGCACTCCGAAGGGCGAAGAAGCAGGGCACAGTCGACGCCGAGGTGAGACACGCCGGAAGAACGCCGGATGTCGGCAACCCGCTGCGCAGAGAGGGCGTCCCTCGTCTCGACGTGCCGGGCCGCGCTCAGGAGGCGCGAGAGCAGCGATTCGTACTCCCTGTCGGGCTCCGGTACGCCGAGGTCCGTCAGGAGGCACGATCCGAAGACGACGGTGCGTTCCAGGACCTCGGGAGGCAGGCCGGCCAGAAAGATGTTCCGGTCGAAGTATTGCAAGGCGGCCTCGGGACTCGCCTCGAGGCCACTCCTCACCATGAGCACAGCGACGGCCTGCCGGTAGTGTCGGCTGTGTAGGAAGTCACCCCAGAAGAGGATCGTGTCGGCCTCCGCCAGAGCCAGGGGCGATTGGCGGAAGGTGCGGTAGGCGAGGGGCAGGCCGTACCCGTCAGGAGAACCGCCGATCCCGCGACGATGGAGCTCCTCGGGCGTATAGAGGACTCGCCGGTCCAGCTCGGGCCGGATCCCGTGCCGCCGCAGGACGGCGTCGAGCGCGAGATCCACGCAGTGCATTCCCGGGTTGAAGTGCGGGGCGGGTGCGCAGGCGACGACGATTCGGTTGAGGGTGGGCACGTCAGCGTGAGGCCATCATGGGCGGGACGGGACGAGGCAGCGCGAGTCTTGTTGAACGGCACGCATGGCTTCCCCCGAAGTATCGCTCGGCAGGAACCGGAATGGGGATGCGCCGGTCCTGGATCGCTCCTGCCGGTCCAAGTACGATCCCGGCGAATGGCCTTCATCGCGGACCCAGGTGCCGGTGCGGCGCGCGGACCCGCGTGGACTCGTGCGGCGATGCTCTCGGCGATCCTGCTCGGGGTCGTTCTTCGTATCTGGCTTTTCACCCGCTTCGACTCGCTCTGGCGCGACGAGAGCTCGATGCTCCTGGCGATCCACCATCGCCCCTGGGCAGAACTCGCCGCGCCCCTCGAGGACGACCAGAAGTGCCCCGTCCTCCTGGCCGTGCTCTATAAGGCCCTCCTTGAGTTTCTCCCGGTCCAGGAGGCATGGCTGAAAGTCCCTGGGCTCGGCGTGTCCCTCGCGGCGCTTCCGCTGCTCGCCAGCGTGCTCGTACGCCTTGGTGTATCGCCCTGCGGGCGGTTCGCGGTGGTCTCGATGGCAGCGGTTTCGCCGGGATGGATACTGTTCTCCTGCCAGGCGAAACCGTACGCATTCGACATCCTCGCGTCGCTCCTTCTGGTCTGGCACGGACTGCGCGCCCTCGAGCGGCCCGGCTCCCTCCGGGACGCCGGGCTCCTCGCCTTCCTCTCGGCGTTCTGCGTCTCGATGAGCTTCGCGGCACTCTTCGTCGCCGGAAGCCTCTGGGCGGCGCTCGTCCTGGCGCAGGGCCGCCGAAGCGCCCGATCGGTGGTGTTGTCGATCGTGGCGGTGGCTCTGCTCACTCCCTTGGCCTTCGTCGGCTCGGGCCCTCCCACCCCTTACATGGCGCAGTTCTGGAAGGACGCGTTCCCCAGCGCCGAGGTGGGGTGGTGGATCGACGCGGCCGTGCGGACGCTCAGCGCCGGGTTCCTCCCACCCCTGGTCCTGGGCACGGTGGGCGTCGCGGTCGTCAGCGGGCTCCCGCTCGGGCCTTTCGCCCTTCTGGGAACTGGCCGGCTCCTGGCAGAATCGGCGGCCTCGCGAGCGAATCAAGCCCGTGCGTTGCTCCTGCTTTTGCCGATACCGCTCGCGCTTGCGGCGAGTGCACTCCACCGCTACCCCTTTGCCGCCCGGACGCTCCTGTTTTCCTCGCCGCTGGTACTCCTTGTTGCGGGACTCGGGTGGGAGACCGTCAGGAAGAGGCCGCCCGGCCGAATCGCCGCATCCGTCCTCTTTGGTGGAGCGGTCCTGACGTTTCTGGCGGTCGACGTTCTCTCGTTCGGTCGAACCGTCGCGGGCGTCGGGCAGGCGCTCGAACGCGCCAGGAGCTCCGAGAACCCGGGGGACTTGATCGTCTGCGACCTGTTCGCCGCGCCCACGTTGAGGCTGCGACAGGAGTTCCCGACGCTCGGGCCGCTGCCCGTCAACCCGATCCAGTACGAATGGATTCTCGCGTCCCGCTCCGAGGGAAGGCCCTCGCCGGAAGAGATCGTGACCGGTCTCGCGGGCGCTCGCTCCGTTCATTTCATCGCTGAACGGGCCGGCTATCACCGGACGGTCACGGGGCGACTCTCTCACCCCGCGCAGAGGCTCCTCGGCCTTCTAGAGGCGGAGAGGCAGGAAGTCGGCCGGCTGGAGGGGGAGCGAGCAGTCTGGGTGAAGCTCGAGAGGAGGGTCCCATAGCCTGGAACTCGGGAATCCTGGTTTGGCATTTTGACGAGGAAGTCCGGACGGAGAGGATTGCTCGACTGTTGCGTAACGGGTCCGGCAGATTGAAGCTCTCATGACGCACTGGAACGAGAACCGTCACTCTTCATCTGGACCGAGCCCGCCAGCGAACTCCTGAAGAAGGTCCGCCGTGCGAATCCTCGGCCTCGCCTCGTGAAGCGGGCACTCCTTTCCCTCATCGCTGCCGGAGCGTTCTGAAAGCCCCGTCAGGGGAGGATCGCGAGCCGGGGCGGGGGCGCTTTCGCTTTCGCCTCGACGAGGAAGGCGGGGTTTCGCCAATCCCAGGGATCCCGTCCGTCGCTGCCGCCCATCGGATAGCGGAACGCTCCGACCGCCTGCACGGAGATACCCCAGGCCATCGCAGCGACGAAAGCTGCCCTGGCCCCTCTCCCGAGAGGCGCCAGGACGGGAGGCAGGAGCCAGATCAGCGCGGGAAGGGCGTCGACCATGAAGCGCGGCCCATAGCAGGTGCCTGCCGTGAAGTCCGTCTGCGCGAAGAAGACCAGATGCATGACGAGCCCGATGCCCAGGGCGGCATCGAGCGCCGAGACCGAGCCCGCGTTGCGGCGCCATCCACGGAGGACGAGGAACAGCAGGAAGGGCGAGAAGACGAGAAGACCCTTGGAAGGGCTCACGAGAAGACCCGCGAGTCCTTCGAGGACTGACCCCTCGTAGAGCCCTGGGCGCATCTTCGCCAGGACAGCGTAGAAGCCTCCTGGATGGTCGAAGTAGTGGAGGTTGTAGGCCACGAACGGTCCGGCGCCAACGAGGAGGCCAGCGCCAAACGGGAGCCACGTGCGAGGCGACCGCCAGAGGCGGGCGAGGAGAATCGGGGCGAGAAGGAGCGCGTTGAAGGGTCTGTTCGCGACCTGGAGGCCGGCGAGAAGTCCGGTCAGGGCGGCGGAGCCGGCCGACAGGTCCACTTGGAAGAGCCCGAGGATCGCGATGAGGAGCAGCTGTCCGAGGGTGTGCTGCCAGAGCCCCTGGGAGCTCGTGACCCAGGTATTCGTTGCGAAGGCGTAGGCGGCGGAGAGCAGGACGGCGTCGCGCAGCGAGGTGCGTCTCAGGAGGAGAGCGAGGAGGATCGCGGCTCCGGCCGCGGCGAGCGCTGAAGCGAGGAGCTTCTCCATCAGCTCCGCCGCGACGTACAGGCGATGTTCGGCCCAGCCGGTCCACGAAAGCCACGCCGTGGCGGGCGCATACAGAGGCGCCAGCAGGACGGGAAGCACCACCGGATACATCGAGACGGGCTCACCTGTCACCGAGGTCCTCACCCAATACGGATCCGCCCGGCCCATCGACACCGCTTCGAGGACCGGTACGAGCGTCAGTGTCCCCTGGCCACAGATGGCGAACGGCAGGAATCTCGCCGGGTAGTTGTCGCCGGCTGTGATCGCCCGCAGGTTGAGGTTGTAGAGGAAGAAGGCCGCCATGAACATGGCGAGCGGCCAGCGCCTCAGGTCGGGGCGCGGCGGACTCTCGGACGGCACCATGCGTCAGGGATGTGCGACGACGGTGAGACGTCCGAGCTCGCGGACCGCATTCCGGTTCGTCCGGACCTGCAGGACGATCTCGTGGGGGCCGGGGCCGATCTCGGCGGGCTCCAGAATGATCTGGAACCCCGACCGGCCCGAGCCAGGGATCGCAGGGAAAGCCGATGCGACGTCGGGCCGCTGGAGGAGGGCCCCCGAAGAGCGAACCAGCCTGCGGTCGACGTACGCGTTGACTTCGGCGATCCCGTCCTCGGAGACGGCCCACCCCGACAGCGTGAGCGGCGCGGCGGGGCCGAGCTCGAGCATCGAGGTGTTCGGGACGTCGAGATTCCCGAGCGGGAGCTCAGCCCTCTTCTCGAAGCGGACGTCGTCCCGCTCGCATGCAGACGCGAACAGCGCAAGCAGGGCCAGCATCGGCAGTTGCCGTCCGAGAAATCTCATCGAGAAAAGGGATCTTACAGGCCGACCCGGCCACTTCAGGCCTTAGGTGTGATGCCTTGCGCTGGAGGGGAAACCGGGGACAATCCGCCGGGGATGAGCGTTCGCCTCGTTGCTGGAACCATCATCGCGAAGAACTACATCGCCTACGCGAGGACCTGGGCGAGGTCGTTCCGGGCGCAGCACCCGGACGCGCGGGTCGTCGTCCTGCTGACGGATCGCAACGACGGGGCCCTCGACCCCGCATCCGAGCCGTTCGAGCTGCTCGAGGCCGAGGCGCTGGGAATTCCCGGGTTTGCCGCGATGGCGTTCCGCTACGACGTCATGGAGCTGAGCACGGCCGTAAAGCCGGCCTTTCTCGAATGGCTCCTGGCGAGCGGAGGGGAAGACGTCGCGCTCTACTTCGATCCCGACATCCTCGTGCTGGCGCCGCTGGCTCCGGTGCTCGAGTCCCTCGGGCGCGCGAACATCGTGCTCACGCCGCACGCGCTCTCGCCGATTCCGGTCGACGGCCGGAGGCCGACGGAGGCGGCGTTTCTCGTCTCGGGGACGTACAACCTGGGCTTCATCGGGGTGAGGAGGTCGCTCGAGACGAACCGGATGCTCTCGTGGTGGAGGGAACGCCTCGTCCGGGGTGGCGCGTCGGCCCCCGAGAAGGGCCTCTTCACCGACCAGAAGTGGATCGACCTGGTCCCCGCGTTCTTCGAGGGTGTCGAGGTCCTCCGGGACCTGTCGCTCAACATCGCGTACTGGAACCTCCACGAGCGCGGCGCGATCACCCGCCCCGGAACCGACTATCTGGTGGACGGAGCGCCGATCCGATTCTTCCATTTCAGCGGATTCGTTCCCGCCCGTCCGGACCTCGTATCGAAGCACCAGGACCGGTTTCGCCTGGACGACCTGTCGGAGGCGGCACGGCAGCTCTTCGCCGGGTATGCCGACGCTCTTCGCCGCGAGGGCCATGAGAAGACCCGGGGCCTCGGTTACGCGTACGGCACTTTCGAGGACGGCGAGGAAGTCTCTCGCGCGATGCGGGCCGCCTTCCGGAAGGCGGAGACGGACGGCCAGGCCTGGGTGAACCCGTTCGCGGTCGGTCGGGGCTCCTACCGCGAGTGGGCGCTGCGTCCCGGAGACGGCAGGTTCGTGCTGCCGCCGTTCGCACGCGCCGTCTGGGAGATGCGTTCGGATGTCCAGGCCGTCTTCCCCCTCGGTCCCGGAGGTCAGGCAGCGGACGTCCTCGACTGGATGCTCGGCCCCGGAGGCGCGAGCCTCGGGATGGGAGAAGCGACTCGAGAGGGTCTCGAGGCTGCCCTGGGGTCGACGGGAAGACGGCCCGGGCCGGGCGGCAGCGGGCCGGAGCATCCCGCCGCGACCTCGGGCCTGTGGCGTCTTCTGACCCGGGACCCGCCTCTCCTTCAGGAGGAGCGTGACGGGTACGAGGCCCCGCCCGGCTCCTCCTGGACGCGGCTTGCGGCACGAATCCTCGGTCTTCCCGTCTACCGCCGGCTCCGCTTCCGCCGCTGGTGCCGTCTCTACCAGCCCGTCCGCGCGACGGTCCCGCTCAGTGTCGCCGAGGCGCCCGGGAGACGACCAGCGGTCGAAGGAACCGGAGAGGTGGTGATCACGCCCGTCGAGGCGCCGTTCGGAGTCAATCTCTTCGGCTATCTCGATACGGAGAGCGGAATCGCGGAGGTCGCCCGCTGCTTCGTGAGGATGCTGGAGGCGCAGGGGGTGCCTGTCGCCCCCGTCACGGTGCCGCAGGCCTGGCTCCGGAGGGAAGACCGCACGATCACGCGGAGCGCAGCGACGACGCCTTTTCCGGTGAACCTCTTCTTCGTCAACGCCGACCAGATTCCCTCGGTCCTGTCGACCCGAAGGGCGCTCCTCGACGGGCGCAAGAGCGTGGGCTACTGGTTCTGGGAGCTCGAGGAGTTCCCCGAGCGTTTCGATGCCGCGCTGGGGTTCGTCGACGAGGTCTGGGTCGCCTCGTCGTTCTGTCAGAGGGCGATCGCGGCGCGCGCGGAGGTGCCGGTCGTCCGGGTTCCCCCGGCACTGGACAACGCCGGGTGGCCGTCAGCGGACAGGTCCCGGTACGGCTTCTCGAACGACGACTTCGTCTTCCTCTACGTGTTCGACGCCGCGTCGTTCCTTCGGAGGAAGAACCCGGGGGCGGCCATCGCGGCGTTTCGCAGGGCTTTCCCCACGCCGGGCCGCGAGCTGCTCCTCCTGAAAACCACGAATGCGACGTCGGAACAGGTCCGGACGCTCGAGCGCCTCGCGCGCGGAAGCCGGGTGCGCATCGTCAACGGCTACGCCAGCCGGGAAGACCTTCTCGCGCTTCATGCCTCTTCGGACGTCTGCGTCTCCCTTCACAGGAGCGAGGGCCTCGGCCTGACCCTCCTCGAGGCGATGGCGTACGGAAAGCCCGTGATATCGACGGCCTACGGCGGCTGCGAGGACTTCCTCCGGCCCGACGCCGCGAAGCTGGTCCCCTACCGGCGCGTCGCCGTGGGACGCTCGGTCGGCCCGTATCCCGCCGACGCGTTGTGGGCCGAACCGAACGTGGAGGCGGCAGCGATCCAGATGCGCGAACTGATGGCCGATCGCGAGTCGGCTACGCGCATCGGCGAGCGCGGACGAGAAGTCTTCGGCGAGTGGGCCACCGGGTCGGCTGCGCTGGCGCGGCGTCGCCTCCAGCGCCTGGCGGGCGGCCGGCATCCCGTCGACTAGGCGCTACGTCTCGGTCCCGCTCCGGTCGACGTGTTGCTGGAGGTCGGAGATGTACTCGTCCTTGAGACGGATCATCTCCTCGAGCGTCCGGATCGCATCGCCATGTGCGGCGCGCTGCTCGCGCCAGCCGCGGTCGAGGAAACGCCTCGTTCTCGCCTCCCGGTCGACGAACTCGATGATCTCCCGAGCATCCTCCGAGGGGGTGACGTCGAAGGACTCGTCGAATGCCTCCCCGCTCCGCAAGGCGTCGAGCAGGCGGCGAGCTCCCCGGGGAAGCCGGAGGGCCTCTTCCCGGGGGTCGGTGAGATGGTGGCGGAAGCGTGCGTCGGACGCGGGTGCGACCTTCGTCGCGTCCGCGGGGATGCCGACCTCGGCACGGAGCCATGAGGAGAGGCGATCCGCTTCCACTTCCGGAGCCGCGACGAGATCCTCGTACCAGAACGCCGCCCTCCGAAAGCCCTTCGTCGCCGCGATGGCTGCCAGGAGCTGGACCTCCCAGAGCGCGACGCCGACGGCGAGAGGGAACCGGTCCCGGGCCTGGATCGACCGGGCGACGGAGAGGGGCCCGCGAAGTGAGAAGAGAAAGGCCGGGGACGACAGGAGCGGGAGCCAGAAGGCCAGCAGGACGCACAATCTCGGGTCCTTCACGACCCACGGGGCGCGCACGTCGAGGGCGGCGAGTATCGCGGCAGCCTGCGAGGAGAGCGGGCTCAGGAGGTCCGCAGGAAGCGTCGTGGGATCGAGCGCTGGCGCACAGAACCACTCCGTGTCGGCCAGGGCGAGGATCTCCTCGTCGAGCGCCCGCACGCTCCGGTGCTCCCAGTAGCCTCTCTCGTTCCACTGGTCGCCCGCGTCGAGATCTCCAGGTTCCCCGCCGTAGAGGCCGAGGCGAACCGCCGTCTCCGTCAGGACCGAAGTCCCCGATCGATGGACGCCAAGGACGAAGAGCTGCCGTGCTCTCACTCGGATCTCCTCAGGGCCGCGCGTTCACCAGGTGGAGAACCTGCCGGCAGGCGCTCGAGCTCCCGAACGCGTCGGCGTAAGGGCGATCCGGATGGAGGGTCACGGTCCCGTCGATCGAGACGTGGGAGAAGCCGGCGCCGTCGAACCACTTCCGGACGCACGCCGTGGTCGGGACCCACCAGTTGATCGACACCTCGCGAGTGGCCAGCAGGATCTGGTACGGGACCGTGTCGGAGTCTCCGCCCCCCTCGATCCGGAGGGTATTCGCGACGAGGCGATCGCGGCAGACCGAACGGACCGACATGAGCGCGCCGATCGGATCGCGCACGTGCATGAGGAGCGAGCCGACGAACACGAGGTCGAACCGCCGTCCCCCGAAGAGCTCGGGGCAGAGGTCGTAGATACGGGCGTTGACGAAGTCCGCCTTCAGCCCGAGGAGGTCCTTCATGACCCAGAAGCCCTTCGAAACCGGGCTGTGGTAGATCGCCCTTCCGTCGGAGAGGACGAGATCCGGAGACGGCCTGGTCTCCTCCACCGGTGCGTAGCCCGGCCGCCCGTAGACGTCGAAGTCACAGTAGCCCCGGACGTCGACCGTCGTGACGGTGGCCCCGCGCTGCTCGAAGAACGTGGCGAACCAGCCCGAGCCGGTTCCCACGTCGAGGACGGTCATCCCGGACATGTCCGCGGGAAAGCCGTACTCCTCGATGCCGAGGCCGGTGTCGTAGTCCCCCCGCTGCTCGAACCCGTTGTCGAAATAGAAGCTGTGGTACCAGTAGTCGTGAGAGGCGCAGGCGGCAGAAAAGTCTTCGGCCGACGCCGATGACGTGAATCGAAGCCGGTGTCTCGGGGCGGGGCCGGAATGAGTGAACAGCTTCATTTCGCGCCTCCTCGGTCCGTGCGGCGTCCAGCGAGGGTAGGGGATCGGAGTGCGCCTGTAAACGCAGGGGAGTTCTTGGGCACCGTCCGGCCGGCGGGCCTCTCCTTCGTTTCGGGAGGCTCTATTCGGGGAGCCCCGCTCGCGGGTCGTCGGCGCCGTAGGCGAGCTGGCCCATGCGGGAGAGCCGTTCGTCTGCAGTCACCTCGCAGCGGAAGAAGCCCCGGTTCCCGATCTGGCTCTCGGCAAGGACGCGGAACTCGTTCTCTTCGAGCATCGCGCGAAGGCAGGCGCGGTTGGGGCCCCAGTAGTTCGTCGCGTCGCCACCGAGCGTGTCCCGAGGATAGAAGATCATCATCGGTGTCCCGGTGCTTCCGCCGGGGTCCGTGATCCCGAGGTGGCTCTCCAGCCACATCCACCGGCGGCTCAGGCCGCGGACGATGCGGATGGCGCGCATCGGGTCCGGCAAGTGGTAGATCAGGCCGAGGAACAGGACGACATCGAAGGCGCCGAGGTCGCGCGGTCTCAGGTCATAGATGTTTGCCTGCTGGAATCGCACGCGCGAGCCGAGCACCTTGGCGGCGACGGCGAAGCCGGTGCTCTCCGACGCGCAGTAGTCGACCGCGAGGACGTCCGCCCCGCGCCGTTCGAGCTCGAACGCGAAGTAACCGTCGCGCGTGCCGAGATCCAGTGCCCGCGCCCCTTTCAGGTCGTTCGGCAGGCAGATCTCGGCAAGAACACGCGGGGAGTCGTTGATGCCCGGGGTGACGATCCCGGGGGCGAGCTCGATCCGGTGGTACCAGTGCGGGACGGACGCAACCGCCGCGCGGATCTCCTCGTTCGAGATCGGAGGGTTCGACATGCCCTTTAGGATAGACCCTGGGGACGGCGGATCTCGGCTCCGCCCGCCCGCTCACTCCACCAGGAAGCCCCGCTCCACCAGCGCCCCGAGCACGCGGTCGGCGTTCTCCTCCGCCGTCGTTCCGGTACCAAGGGCGACCTCCGGCCTCAGCGGCGCCTCGTAGGGGTCGTCGATGCCGGTGACGCCCTTCACGAGGCCGGCGCGGGCTTTCGCGTAGAGGCCCTTCGTGTCGCGCGACTCGCAGACCTCGATCGGGGTGTCCTGGAAGGTCTCTATGAAGCGGTCCGGGCCGACCATCTCCCGGCAGCGGTCGCGCGTGGCGCGGTAGGGGCTGATGGCGGCGCAGATGGCGACGCCGCCGTGCCTCACGACCTCGGCGGCCACGAAGCCGATCCGGAGGATGTTGGTGTCGCGGTCCTCGCGGCTGAAGCCGAGCCCCTTGGAAAGGTGGGTCCTCACGACGTCGCCGTCGAGGATCGTGACGGCGCGGCCGCGCTCGGAGAGCCGCGCGGCGAGCGCCTCGGCCGTCGTCGACTTCCCGGAGCCCGAGAGGCCGGTCATCCAGACGCAGAAGCCCTGGCGGGAGCGCGGAGGGCTCGACTCGGCGAGGAGCCGTGCGACCTCGGGCCGCGTGAACCACGCGGGGAGCTCCTCGCCCTTCGCGAGCTTGTCGCGCACCGCCGTGCCGGAGAGGCCGAGCGTCCGCGTTCCGGGGGCGAGGGCGGAGGCCTCCTCGTAGCGGTTCTCGTCGGGAAGGTAGACGAGCTCGCCGAAGGAGACCATCTCGACGCCGATCTCCTCCGAGTGGCGGGCGACGAGCTCCTGCGCCTCGAACGGGCCGAAGAAGGGCTTGCCGTCGGAGCGCGGGCCGGGGCCGGCGTGGTCGCGGCCGACGATGAAGTGGCTCGCCCCGTGGTTCCTGCGGATGAGGGCGTGCCAGAGCGCCTCGCGCGGGCCGGCGAGTCGCATGGCGAGCGGCAGGAGCGCCAGGAGGCTCGTGGACGGATCGAGGTGGCGTGAGAGGACGGCCTCGTAGGTCCGCACCCGGGTGACGTGGTCGACGTCGCCGGGACGCGTCAGGCCGACCGAGGGGTGGAGGAGAAGGGTGGCGCCGAGCTTCTCCTGCGCCCGCCGGAGGAGCTCCTCGTGGCTCCGGTGGAGCGGGTTTCGTGTCTGGAAGGCGACGACCCGAGGGTTGCCGAGCGCCGCGAGGCGCGCGCGCGCCTCGGCCGGTTCGAGGCGGTGGCGGGTGAAGTCGAACCGCGCCGGGAGGGCGACGACCGTGAGCTCGCCGGAGGCCAGCATCGGGCCCCAGGAGGCGGACTCGGCGACGAACGGGTGGGCCTCGTCGAAGCGGCCGAAGAGGGCCTTCGCTTCCTTCTCGCGGTCCCACGGGTAGAGCTCGCGGACGGTGAGGAGGGCGAGGATCTCGCCCTTCGGTCCGGTGAGGGCGACGTCGGCGTCGAGGGAGACCTTCGCACCCGCGGGGACGGGAAGCGTGACCGGGATGGGCCACAGCGTGCCGTCGGCGAGACGCATCTCTTCGACGACGCGCTCGTAGTCGGCCCTGCCCAGGAATCCCCACAGGGGCGAAAAGCCGCCGGTGGCCAGGAGCTCGAGGTCGCAGAGCGCCCGCTCGGAGAGGGGGAGAGAGGGGAGGCTCCGGGCGCGGGCCAGGGTCTCCTCGCGAAGGCCCTCCGGGGCCCGGAGGTCGACGAGGGAGCCGCCGTAGGGCGGAAGGAGTGAGACGGGCGTGGCGGAGAGGGCGCTCATAGGCGTGCGCATGATACGGACGAGAGAGGGGGCGCGCCGGGAGCGGGCGCTAGAATCCGGCGGCTTTATGGGACGAGAGACGTTGGAGCTGCGGGACCACTACGACTCGGCCGTCCGCTCGGGGCGGCCGCTGGCGGAGGCGAAGGAGCTCTGGCGGTTCCGTCACCTCGTGCGGGAGCTGGTCGCCCGCGACCTGACGGTCCGCTACAAGAGGTCGGTCCTCGGTGTCGGCTGGACGCTCCTCGGGCCCCTCCTGCAGATGGCGGCTCTCACGGTCGCCCTCTCCGCGCTCATGAAGAGCCAGATCGTGAACTACCCCGTCTACTTCCTGGCGGGGTCCCTGTTCTGGACGTTCTTCTCGCAGGCGACGGGCCACACGGCGGGCCTCGCGACCGACGCGCTCGAGCTGTCCAAGAGGGTCTACCTGCCGCGCTCGGCGTTCGTCGCCGCCTCGATCGGCGTGGCGCTCGTGAACCTCCTCCTGAGCCTCGTCCCGCTCCTTCTGATCGCTCTCGCGACGGGGCGCCCGCCCGGGCTCACCTGGCTCTTCCTGCCCGTGGCCATCGTCATCGGAACGGCCTTCACCGCGGGCGTCGGGCTCGTCGTCTTCACTCTGGCCTGCCGGTTCGTCGACGTGCGCGACACCTACCTCGTCATTCTCCAGCCCTGGTTCTTCCTCACGCCGATCCTCTACCCGCGGGAGATCGTCCCGGAGCGCTTCCAGGGGATCGTCCGCTACAACCCGATGACGTACCTCGTCGAGGTCTTCCGGGCGCCGATCTACGACGGCTGGCTCCCCGGCTGGAAGACCCTTCTCTTCTCCGTTTTCGCCGCCATCGCGAGCCTGGCCGTCGGGTGGTGGTTCTACGCATCCCGGATCGACGACTATGCCTCCCGGAGCTGACGAGCCCTCCCCGGCGATCCAGCTGGACGGGGTGACGGTGCGCTATCACGTCGCCCGGGAGGTCGTGGCGTCGCTGAAGGAGTACGCGATCCGGAAGCTCGCCGGGCGCATCGAGCACGACGAGTTCGTCGGGCTGCGCGGGATCGACCTCGTGATCCAGCCGGGCGAGCGGGTCGGGGTCGTCGGGGCGAACGGAGCGGGGAAGAGCACGCTCCTGCGGCTGATCGCCCGGGTCAGGCGACCGACCGAGGGCCGTGTCGTGGTCCGCGGGCGGGTCGCACCGCTCCTCGAGCTCGGCCTCGGATTCCACGCGGAGCTCACGGGCCGGGAGAACGTCATCCTGCAGGGGACTCTCCTCGGCCTCTCGCGGCGCGAGGTCGTGGCGAAGATGCCGTCGATCGCCGCATTCGCCGAGATCGAGGCGTTCCTCGACGCGCCGATCCGGACCTACTCGACCGGGATGGCGGCCCGGCTCGCCTTCGCCGTGGCGACGGACGTCGACCCGGACGTCCTCCTCGTCGACGAGGCGCTCGCGGTGGGCGACGAACGTTTCCGCGCTCGCTGTCACGACCGGATGAACCACTTCCGCGAGAGAGGAAAGACGTTCCTGCTCGTCTCCCACGCGCTTACGGAGGTCGCCGAGACCTGCCAGCGGGCGGTCTGGATCGCCGATGGCCGGGTGATGCGCGACGGCCCCGCGAAGGACGTCTGCAGGGAATACAAAGAGTGGTCTCGAGGGGGAGGCCCGGCCCCCTCATGACCCGCATCCTCATCACCGGTATCACGGGCCAGGACGGCTCGTACCTCGCGGAGTCGCTCCTGGCGGAGGGACACGAGGTGCACGGTCTCGTGAGGCAGGCGAGCCTCATGCAGCGGAGCCGCCTCGACTCCCTGCCGGCCTGCGCTGCGGCCAGGTCGGAGGGGCGGATGAAGCTCCACTACGCCGACCTGACCGACTCCTCCAGCCTCCAGTGGCTCGTGAGGCAGGTGCAGCCCGGGGCGATCTACCACCTTGCTGGGCAGAGCCACGTGAAGGTGTCGTTCGACCTGCCGGAGTACACCGCCGAGACGACCGGGCTCGGCACGCTGAGGCTTCTCGAGGCGATGAGGCAGAACGTGCCCGAGGCCCGGTTCTTCCTGGCCGCCACGAGCGAGATCTTCGGCGAGCCTTCGGAGAGCCCGCAGAGTGAGACGACGCCGGTGGCGCCTGTCAACCCCTACGCCGCCGCCAAGCTCTACGCCCTGAACCTGGTCCGCGTCTACCGGAAGGCCTACGGCCTCTTCGCCTGCGCCGGGATCCTCTTCAACCACGAGAGCCCGCGCCGTGGCGAAAACTACGTGACGAGGAAGATCGCCCGCGGGGCCGCCCGGATCGCGAAGGGGCTGGAGCGGGAGCTGCACCTCGGCACGCTGACCCCCCGGCGAGACTGGGGCTGGGCCCCCGACACCGTCGAGGGGATCCGCGCGATTCTCGGCGCGGACCGGCCGGACGACTACGTCCTCGCAACCGGCGAGACGCACTCGGTCGGGGAGTTCTGCCAGCTCGCCTTCGACGCCGTGGGGCTCGACTACCGGGAGCACGTCGTCCTGGACGCGGAGTACGCGCGGCCGGTCGACATCACCGAGACCCGCGGTGACGCGGGGAAGGCGGCCCGCGAGCTCGGGTGGAGGCCGCGGACGCCGTTCCCCGAGCTGGTCCGCCGGATGGTGGACGCGGAGCGGCGGGCCCTCGAGGAGCGGGCCACGGGGGACTGAGCCGGTGGCGACCGTCGTCCTCCCGGTCTGGGGCCCCTCGCCGGACCTCGAACGCTGCCTCGATTCCGTGGCGACGTTCACCGACCCTGGGCGCCACGAAGTCGTCGTGGTGGGTGACGGCCCGCTCGAGCCCGGTCCCGCCGCTCTCGTCGCGGGGTTCGCCGGGAAGCGGCCCGGCGCAGCGAGGCTCCTCGTGAGGCCGGTGCGGGGCGGCTATCCGGCCGCCGCGAACACCGGGCTGCGCGAGGCGCGGGGAGACGTCGCCCTCCTCAACAGCGACACCGAGGTGTCGGAGGGGTGGCTCGAGAAGCTGGGGGAGGCCGTCCGCAGCCGCCCCGGCGTGGCCTCGGCGACGCCGTTCTCCAACAACGCCACGCTCTGCTCGATCCCGCGGCCGTTCGCCGAGAACGCGCTTCCCGCGGGGCACACCGTCGCCAGCTTCGCGCGGCTCGTGGAGGAGCGGTCGGGGAGGCTCTTCCCGGAGATTCCAACGGGTGTGGGCTTCTGCCTCTACATGACGCGGGAGGCGATCGACGGGGTGGGGCTCTTCGACGAGGAGGGCTTCGGCGCCGGCTACGGCGAAGAGGTCGACTGGTGCCTCAGGGCTGCGGCGAAGGGGTGGGCGCACGTCCTCGACGACGCCACGTTCGTCTGGCACCGGGGAGGCGGGAGCTTCGGCAGGGACGTCCAGGCGAGAGTCCACCGGGCGGAGAGAATCCTCTCGGGGCGGTACCCGGGGTACTTGCGCCGCGTCGCGCGCTTCATGAAGGAGGATCCCCTCGCGCTCCACAGGGAAAGGGTTCTCGCCGGGCTCCGTCCACCGCGGCGGCGCGCCGGAGCCGCTCCGCCGGGTGTCGTCCACCTCGTTCACGGATGGCCCCCGTTCGCGACGGGCGGAACCGAGGTCTTCGCGCGGACGATCGCCCTCTCGCAGGCGGAGCACCGGGACGTGTCGGTCTACGCCCGCCTCGCGGACACCTCCCGGCCGAAGGGAGAGCCGATCGAGCTGGTGGACGGCGGGGTCCGCGTCCGGCTCGTCGTGAACAACTTCCTCCAGCGCGATCCCTTCTCGAGGAACGCGCTCCACGACAGCGGCTTCTCGGCGGACTTCGATCGCTTCCTCGAGGAGACCCGCCCCGGCCTCCTGCACGTCCACCACCTCGCGGGACACGCCGCGTCGCTGCCGGCCCTGGCCCGGCGGCGCGGCATTCCCGTCGTGTTTCAGCTCCAGGACTGGTGGCTCCTCTGCTCCCGCGTCAACCTCCTTCACTCCGGTGGAGGTGTCTGCACGGGCCCGTCGCCCCTGAAGTGCGCGGCCTGCCGTTCCCTGACGGCGTTCCCTCCCTCGTTCCTGACGAACCCGGCGCTCCACGCGCTGCGGGCCGGGCTGATGCGCCGGACACTCCGGGCGGACCGATACGTCGCGGGCTCCGAGTACCTCGTGCGGAGCTGGTCGGAAGCGGGCTGGATGCCCGGCTCGGCGGCCGTCGACGTCGTGCCGTACGGCAGCCCGTCGGCGAGGACGTCCCTTTCGCCGGGGTCGGAAGAACCACGTCTCCCGCTCCGTTTCGGGTTCGTCGGGGCGCTGATGCCGCACAAGGGGCCGCACGTCGCCGTCGAGGCGTTCCGCGGGGTGAACCCGGCGGAGGCGGTCCTGCAGCTCTGGGGCGATCCGTCGCCCGACCCGGCGTACGCCGAGGCGCTGCGGGCGGCGGTCCTGGAGACGGGCGCTCGGATCGAGGGGGCGTTCGCGGACGGAGAGAAGGAGCGCGTCTTCTCCGGGATCGACGTTCTCGTCGTCCCTTCGGCCGGCCTCGAGTCGTACGGCATCGTCGTCGACGAGGCGATGGCGCACGGCGTCCCCGTGATAGCGACCCGGATCGGCGCGCTGCTGGAGCGCTTCGACGAATCCTGTGGCGCCTTCTTCGAGGCGGGGGACGCCGCAGGGCTTCGGGAGATCGTCCGGCGGCTCGTGGCGCGCCCGGAGACGGTCGCCCAGTGGCGTCGAGCGATGCCGCCCGTGAGGACCATGGGAGACGCGGCGCACCGGATCGAGGAGATCTACGCGGAGCTCCTCGGTGGCGGAGCCGGCCGGTGACATGAGGCTGGCCCGCCTCGCCAGGGATCTCCTCCGGGCGGAGGGGTTTCGCGGCCTGTCCGAGAGGCTCGCCGACCGGCTCGAGGCCCTGCGCGACCGTATGGAGGAGAAGACCGTGGCGCCCGCGGAGCTGGCGGAAGCTCTCGCAGCCGGTGGCGGAGCCCCGGTGCTCGACGTCCTCGCGACGCCCCTGGCGCCCCGCTACGGCGGCGTTCCGGTCCAGCTCGCGACGAGGCTCCCCGAGGAGCGGCGCCTGCGCACGACGGCTCTCCTGTCTCCCGAAGGGGGACGCTGGACGCTCCGGGCGGCGGCCGGTGGCGCGAGGCTCCGGACGAGGCTCGGACGATCCGGTCCGGCGAACGATCCCGCCCGCGACCTCGGCGCCGAGCTGCAGGTCGTCGGCGAGGCTGCGGACCGCGCTGGTGCCAGGATCGTCAATTTCGAAGGGGTGGCGGGATGGACTCCGGCAGCCCTGAGGTCATTCGCCGGGGCATTCCGAGGGGGGCGCAGGATCGTCCTCTCCCTGCACGACTTCGGCCTTTTCTGTCCGCGGCCGAACCTCGTGGAGGAGCCGCACGGGCGCTTCTGCGGCTATTCGCGGGACGCGACGCGTTGCCGGGCCTGCCTGGCGGCGACCTGGGATCTCCCGGCCGGTTTCGTCGAAGAGTGGAGGCGCGCCTCGGCCGAGCTCCTGTCGGCGGCAGGGGCCGTCATCTATCCGTCGGAGTTCCTGCAGAGGCAGCATGCCGCGATCTTCCCCGGGTATCGGCCGCGGCTCGAGCGGGTCGTCGCTCCGCCGGCGCCGGGTCTCGAGGGCCCCGGGGAGATCGTCGCCCCGGTGCACCGCTGGCGGCGCCGGCAGCCGGGCGAACCGCTGAGGGTCGCTTTCGTCGGTGCCTACCGTCCGCACAAGGGAGCCCTCGTCTTCGAGGAGCTGCTCCGGTTGGACGCCCGCCGGGCGGAACGGCCCGTTCGCTGGTCGATCCTCGGAAGCGGCGATCCGGCGCTCCTCCTCGAGGCGCGCCGGCGCGGGGCGCGTGTCGCCGGGCACTACAGGGCCGGGGGGCTCGTGCGCCTCCTCCGCGACGAGGAGATCGACGTCGCCCTCCTTCCTTCATTGTGGCCCGAGACCTACGCGCTGACCCTGAGCGAGTGTCGGGCTGCAGGGGTTCCGGTCGTCGCCTTTGCTCTCGGAGCGATCGCCGAGCGCGTCGGGGCGGAGGGGGGAGGGATTCTCGTTCCTGTCGAAGAAGGGGCGGCCGGGATCGCGGCGGTCCTGGAGAAGGTCCGGTCCGGCGCGATCGAGATTCCACCGTTCCGCGGGATCGAGCCGCCAGCGTCGGCCGTTCGGGCCGCCGCCGGCAGGGCGGACCTCTACCGTATTCTTCTCGCCGACGCATCGTGACGCATCTCCGGATTTCGGTCGTCGTCCCCACGCTCGACACGCGTGCCCTCACAACGGCCTGCGTCGATGCCGTCCTCGCCTCGCTGCTCCCGCCGGAAGTGGACCTGGAGGTCGTCCTGGTGGACGACGGGAGCCGGGACGGGACCGCCGAGGCCTTCGAGGCGAGGCCGGGCGTCCGTGTCGTGACGAACGACGCGCCCACGGGTTTCTCCCGGGCGGTGAACCTGGGCGTGGCGGAGTCGACCGGAGACCTTCTCGTTCTTCTCAACAGCGACACCCGGGTCGAGCCGGAGAGCCTGTCGCGGGTGGTCGAGGTCTTCGAATCGGATCCGTCTCTCGGGATCGCCGGAGCTGTCTTGCGCAATCCGGACGGATCGCCGCAATGGAGCGGCGGACGCGAGCCGGACCTCCTCTGGCTCTTCGCGCAGGCGAGCGGCCTTCCGGCGCTCCTCGGGCGGCTGCCGGTCTGGAGGCGAATCAAACCGCTCCACCCTGCCTTTCCCGTGGACGTGGGCTGGGTCTGCGGCGCGGCCATGGCCGTGCGAGCGTCCGCGTGGCGTGACGCCGGTCCCTTCGACGCCAACTACGGTTTCTACGCGCAGGACCTCGAGTTCTGCCTTCGCGCGCGCGAACGCGGGTGGCGCGTTCGCATCCTCCCGGGGTTCCGGGTCCTCCACCACCGTGGCGCGACGATCTCGGCGAAGGCGGATACGGCCCCCGGCAATGTAGCCCCGGGCCTCCTCTGGGGCGACCTCGTCCTGTGGGCCGGAAAGCGTCACGGACCGGCCTTCGAAAGTAGGGCGAGGAGGGCCGTGCTGGCGGGCTCGGCGCTGCGCGTCGCAGCCAGAACGCTCGCTCTCCCGTTCGTCGCGCCGTCCCGCCGGGGCGCCTGGCGAAGGGAGACGGCCGTCCTCGCGGCCGCCCGAAAGGGGATTGGGGTCAGGTCTTGATTATATATTATAGCCGGTGACCGTGGTAGAGAAGCAAGACCTGGCCCCCGGTTCCATCCCCGCCTCCGGCGGCGCGTGGACCATCGTTCCCCCGACGTGGCCGGTGGCGGCCATGAGGGCGCAGCTGAGGAGGGCCGCCAGCAGGGCGGGGAGCGGGGAGCCCCCGCGCCTGCGCGCGAGGAGAATGAGCCCGAGGGCGATCGCCGCCACTGCGACGGCGGCGAGGGCCAGGAGAGCATGGCGCTGCGCGAGCCCCTCGACGGCTCTGGGCCCCGGAATCGGTCCCCAGCCCCCGGCGAGGTAGGCGAGCTGGTCGGCCCAGCGCCAGCCCGTGAAGAGAGCGGCCAGGCCGCCGGCCACGGTCGCTGCGAGAAGTAGAGCGGCCCCGGCGAGAGCGGCGGGCCGGTGGGCGGGCTTCCAGAGACCGAGCGCGAGCGCCCCCGCGGCGAAGAAAGAGCCGGCCACGGGAAAGTGGATCACCGCGGGGTGCAGCGGCAGCTCGGTCATGTCATCTCCTGAAGGGGACATAATCCGCCCCCTTCCCTCCCGGCGGAAGTGAGACACGTCATGGATTCGATAGTCATTCGCGGCGCGCGCCAGCACAACCTCAAGAACGTTTCGCTCTCGATCCCCCGAAACGCCCTCGTCGTCCTGACCGGCGTCTCGGGATCGGGAAAGTCGTCGCTCGCCTTCGACACCCTCTTCGCCGAGGGGCAGCGGCGCTACGTCGAGTCCCTTTCGGCCTACGCGCGGCAGTTCCTCGAGCAGATGGAAAAGCCCGACGTCGACTCGATCGAGGGGCTCTCGCCCGCGATCTCGATCGAGCAGAAGACGACGTCGAAGAACCCCCGCTCCACCGTCGGGACGGTCACGGAGATCCACGACTACCTGCGGCTCCTCTTCGCCTCCATCGGCCAGCCCCACTGCGTCAGCTGCGGGAGGGAGATCTCGGCGCAGACGATTCAGCAGATGACCGACCGGATCCTCGCAATGCCCGAAGGGACCCGCTTCCTCGTCCTCGCCCCGTTCGTCCGCGGGAAGAAGGGGGAGTACCGGCGGCAGATGGCCGAGTTCGCGAAGAAGGGTTTCGTGCGGGCACGCGTCGACGGCGAGACTGTCGACCTCGCCGAGCCGCCGGAGCTCGACAAGCAGAAGAAGCACTCCATCGACGTCATCGTCGACCGCCTCGTCGTGCGCCGCGACGAGGAGACCCGCCGGCGCCTCGCCGATTCGCTCGAGACGGCGTTGAGGGTCGCCAGCGGACTCGTGACGATCTCTGTCGTCGGCGAGAAGGGGGCGACGGAGTCCGAAGAGACCCTCTCGACCTCCTACGCCTGTCCCGACTGCGGGACCTCGCTTCCCGAGATCACGCCGCGCCTCTTCTCGTTCAACTCTCCCTACGGGGCCTGCGCCGCCTGCTCGGGCCTCGGCTCGGTGCCGCGCGTCGACCCCGACCGGCTCGTTCCCGACCCGGCCCTCTCGATCAACGAGGGGGCGATCGCCCTCTGGAAGCCCGGATCGGCGAACTGGCGGCTGCGGCAGGTCGAACAGCTCTCGAAGGCGGCGAAGTTCTCGATGGACGTCCCCTGGAAGAAGCTCCCGTCCGACGTCCGCGACATGATTCTCCACGGCTCGAAGGAGCGGGAGATCAAGTGGAAGTGGAAGTCGGAGAAGGGGGAGTACGTCTGGTCCTCCTCTTACAAGGGGCTCGTCCCGCTCCTGACCGAGAAGTACAAGGAGGTCGAGAGCGAGGAGGCGCGGCAGGAGCTGGAGAAGTTCATGTCGGCCACCCCCTGCCCGGACTGCGGCGGCCGCCGCCTGAAGCCCGAAGCGCTCGCCGTGAAGGTGCGCGGGCGGGCCATCGACGCTCTGACCGGGATGACGCTCGAGGACGCGAAGGCGTTCTTCGCGACGTTCGACGCCCAGGCCCGCGAACGGGAGATCGCCGGGAAGATCCTGAAGGAGATCGAGGACCGTCTCGGTTTCCTCAACGACGTCGGCATCGGCTACCTCTCGCTCGGGCGCGGCTCGGCGACGCTCTCTGGCGGCGAGGCGCAGCGGATCCGTCTCGCGACGCAGATCGGCTCGAAGCTGATGGGCGTCCTCTACGTCCTCGACGAGCCCTCCATCGGCCTCCACCCGAAGGACAACCGCAAGCTCATCGACACGCTGAAGGCGATGCGCGACCTCGGGAACACGGTCGTCGTCGTGGAGCACGACGAGGAGACGATCCGGTCGGCCGACCGCGTCGTCGACCTGGGTCCCGGGGCGGGGATCCACGGCGGCGAGGTGGTGGGAGAGGGGAAGGCCGGCGAGCTCGTCCGTTTCCCCCGCTCGCTGACCGGGAAGTACCTCTCGGGCGAGCTCTCGATCCCGGTCCCGGACTCCCGCAGGGCCGGAAGCGGGAAGACGATCTCGGTGGTCGGGGCCAGGGCCAACAACCTCCGGAACGTCACGGTCCGCTTCCCGCTCGGCTGCCTGACGGCGGTAACGGGGGTCTCCGGGTCGGGCAAGTCGACTCTCGTCAACGACATCCTCTACCGTGCGGCGGCCCGCGCGCTGCACGAGTCGAACGAGAAGCCGGGGGCGCACGACCGGATCGAAGGGCTCGAGCACGTCGACAAGGTGATCGACATCGACCAGTCGCCGATCGGCCGGACCCCCCGCTCGAACCCGGCCACGTACACGAACCTCTTCGGAGGGATCCGCGACCTGATGGCCCAGGTCCCGGAGGCCCGGATGCGCGGCTACGGTCCGGGGCGCTTCTCCTTCAACGTGAAGGGGGGACGCTGCGAGGCGTGCGGCGGCGGGGGGCAGATCGCCATCGAGATGCACTTCCTGCCGGACGTCTACGTCACCTGCGACGTCTGCGGCGGGCACCGTTACAACCGCGAGACGCTCGAGGTCCGCTACAAGGGGCTGAACATCGCCGAGGTCCTCGACCTGACGGCCGAGCAGGCGGCCGAGGTCTTCACGAACGTCCCGTCGATCCGGAACGTCTCCGCGACCCTCGTGGAGGTCGGCCTCGGCTACATCAAGCTCGGCCAGCCGGCGACGACGCTCTCGGGGGGCGAGGCGCAGCGGGTGAAGCTGGCCCGCGAGCTGGCCAAGCGGGCCACCGGCCGGACGCTCTACATCCTCGACGAGCCGACGACGGGTCTTCACTTCGACGACGTCCGGAAGCTCCTCACCGTCCTCCACGCCCTGGTCGACCGGGGGAACACCGTCATCGTCATCGAGCACAACCTCGACGTCGTCAAGACGGCAGACCGGATCGTCGACCTGGGACCCGAAGGGGGAGCCCGGGGAGGCCTCGTCATCGCAGAGGGGACCCCGGAGGAGGTCGCGGCCGTCCCGGTCTCGGCAACGGGCGTCCACCTCGCCCCGCTCCTCCGAAAGAGGCGGCCGGCCAGCCGCCGGTAGATCGCAGGGCCTCCCGGCCCTAGAATCAACGGTCTGTCGTGATCACGGGCTTCAATACCGACATCCGGCACGGGGACCGCGTCTTCCACGTCCAGACGGAGGACCGGGGGCTCGGAAACCCGATCGTCGAGTCCCTCGTCTACGTGGGTGGACAGATTCTCCTTTCTAAGCGGAGCCCGTACGCGGACCTCGTCATCGACGGAAAGCCAGACGAGAAGGCCGTCAAGCAGCTGATGGACCTGCAGCACCGGCGAATCATCGAGGCGATTCGCCGTGGCCGGTTCGACGCGTCCCCGTCGAGCGCTCCGTCGTCCGACACCGGCCCGGTGAAGACCGATGCTCCGATGTCGCCCGCTGCGGCCGCGGCCGCGGCCGCCATCCTGGCCGGAGGCCCGAATTCCGGGGCCTTCCAGGCGGCCCACCCGAGACCGCCCGCCACGGACGCGATGGCGCGGCCGCCCGCTTCGGGCGCGGTGATCCGGCCGCCCGCCTCGGGCCCCCTGTCGAGCCCCCCTCCCTCGGGAGCGATGGCCAGGCCACCCGCTTCCGGCGTCCTGCCGGGAAGCAGCGCGGGGATGGACCGGTCGCTCGACCAGGTCATCATCGAGTACCTGGCGGCGGAGGCCGCTTCCGAACGGCTGGAGCTGGGCCTCATGAAGGGGGGCGACCTCGTCTCCGGCGAGACCGTTGCCCTCTCCGTGCGGGCCGCGACCTCGCTGACGGACCGGGCGGTTCCGGGCGCGCACATCACCCTCCGGGTCGTGTCGAACATGGGCCCGACGCAGGTCCTGTACCGCGGCGTCACCGGGGGCGACGGCCTCGTCAAGGTGACGGCCACGCTCCCGGACATCGGGAACGGCAACGCCGCCCTCATCGTGTCGGCGACCTCCCCGCTCGGGAACCAGGAGATCAAGCAGCTCATCCGCCGCAAGGTCGAATAGTTCCCGTTCCCGGGCCTTCGCCGTCCACGGGGCTTGAACTTCGGCGCTCCCCCCGTATAATTCGCGTCCCGCGGCCGGGACGGCCGGGCGCGGGTCTTCGGGCCGCTAGCTCAATTGGTAGAGCAAGAGACTCTTAATCTCTGGGTTCGGGGTTCGAGTCCCTGGCGGCTCACCAGCACCTTCCGGGGGTCGGCGGGAACGCCGGCCCCCGATTCGTTTCCGGTACGTTCCCGGGTTGAGTCTCGCCCGTTGGGGACCCACACTTCCTGATGTGAACGGCAGTCCGCGCCTTTCCCGCTTCCATGCGACGTTGCTGCTGGGGCTGCTCGCTTCGGTGCCGACCGCGTCGCATTCCGCCACGATCGTTCCGCCCGCGAGCCTCGGCGACCTCGGGAGAAGGTCCGGCGCCGTCGTACTCGCGACCGCCCTGAGCACAGAGCCGGTCCGGCGCGGGCCCCTCCTCTTCACGAGAACGCGCTTCGTCGTCGGGGAGGCCGTCTCGGGTCCGGCGTCGACGGGGGCGGAGATCTTCGTGGACGCGCCGGGGGGAGAGATGGACGGCATCGGCTGGAGGGTGGATGGCTCGCCGCGCTTCGAGCCCGGCGCCACCTACCTCCTTTTCCTGGCCGCGGGTCCCGAAGGCCGGTGGCAGCCCACGGTCCTGTCCTGGGGGCTCATGCGGCGCGTCGAGACCGAATCGTTCGGGAACGTCCTCGTGCCGGTCGACGAGGCCGCACATCTCTCGGCGATGGCGCGCCCGGACGGCGAGGTTCCGGAACGCCCGGCTCCGTTCGTCGAGGAGCCGCTCCTGGCGCACCTGCGTTCCGTGATCCGGGACGGCGCAGAATGGAACGTAGGCGCTTTCGCCGTGCCGGGGTGGCTCCTCCCGGGGAGCGAGGAAGTCGCGGCGCTGGCCGTACCCTCCGGCTGCGCGTTCCTCTCCGGATCCGGCGGCAACCTCCGCCGGCGGACGTTCGACACCGGAGGGAGCGTGTCCATGTCGGCTGCGACACCCGGCGATTCCAGCCTGGCCGGGGGAGGGTTCTCCCAGGTCCAGGGCGCCCTGGCGTCCTGGGAAGGGATCTCCGGAACGAGCATCAGCCTCTCGTACGGGGGGGCCGTGAGCTACGCGTTGACGTGTACCGAGGGGCAGCAGGATCTGCCCGGTTCCGGCAGCAACGTCGTCGTCTTCAACGACCCGTGCTCGGATATCGCCGACCTGTCGGGTTGCTCCGGCACGCTCGCCTTCGGCGGGCCGTGGTACAGCGGCACCCACGCGTTCGATGGGACGACGTGGATGACCATCACGTCCTGGTTCGTGGTCGTGAACAACGGGGCCGGGTGCCTCGGCTCGACGAACTACCAGCGGATGATGACGCACGAACTCGGTCACGGCCTGGGATTCGGGCACGTGAGCGACTCGGGCGCGCTCATGTATTTCATGTGCTGCAACGTCATCAACGCGACCGACCGGACGTGCGCGCAGTACGTCTACCCGGGCTCCACGCCGCCGCCCGCCCCTGTGGCAGGCTTCACGTTCTCCCCGGCGAGCCCGGTCGTGGGGCAGACCGTCTCGTTCACCGACACGTCGACGAACAGCCCGACCTCCTGGTCGTGGACCTTCGGCGACGGCGGTACGTCGTCGTCACGGAACCCGACACACACCTATGCCACCGCCGGGACCTTCAACGTCACCCTCACGGCGACGAACGCCGGCGGCTCGGACCCGGAGACGAAGCCCGTCACGGTCTCGAACCCGCCGCCGCCGACCGCCGGCTTCAGCTTCTCGCCCTCGAACCCGGCCGCCGGACAGAGCGTCCAGTTCCTGGACGCATCCTCCGGCAGCCCGACGTCCCGGTCCTGGTCCTTCGGTGACGGGACGACTTCCACCGCGGTGAACCCCGTGAAGGCGTATTCCGCCGCCGGTACCTATGGCGTCACGCTCCAGGTCTCCAACGTCTCCGGAACGGACAGCGAGACGAAGTCGGTCGTCGTCTCTCCGGCGGGCTCGGCTCCCGTGGCGAGCTTCACGTTTTCCCCCCCGGCACCGGCGCCGGGAGCGTCGGTCCAGTTCACCGACACGTCGGGCGGCGGTCCCACGGCGTGGTCGTGGAGCTTCGGCGATCCGGGCGCCGGCGCGGGCAACGTCTCGACGCTGCAGAACCCGGTACACGTCTACGGTCTCGCCGGGAGCTACACGGTCACGCTGACGGCCTCCAACCCGTTCGGCCCGAGCACGACGACCCGGGCGCTGGCGGTCGCAAGCGCGGCGAACAGGGCCCCTGTCGCGACGGCGGACGCCTACACGGTTGCCGCGGGCGGGAGCCTGTCGGTGACCCCGCCGGGCGTCCTCGGCAACGACTCCGACCCCGACGGCGACGCGCTGACGGCGGCGCTGGCGACCCCCCCTGCGCACGGGACCCTGGCCCTCCAGCCCTCGGGAGCATTCGTCTACGTACCCTCGAGCGGGTTCGTCGGAGCCGACTCCTTCATCTATCGGGCTTCCGATTCCCGGGGCGGTTCTTCGGCGCCTGCGACGGCGACGATCACCGTCTCGGCGGCCGAGGCGGAGAGGGTCGTGCCGATCGTCCTCGACGCGTTCGGCGTCGGGACGTCCCGGTTCCGGAGCGAGCTCGTCCTCGCGAACCGCGGCGGCACGCAGGCGACGGTCGAGATGACCTACACCGCCGCCAGCGCTCTGAACGCGAGCGGGAGCGGTACGGTCACCGAGACGCTCGGCGCGGGTCGCCAGCTCGTTCTCGACGACGCCCTCTCCTACCTCAGGGCCCGCGGGCTCCTCATTCCCCCGGCGGTCTCCGGCGCTTCGCAGGGAGGGTCCCTCCGGGTCCGCTTCCGAAACCTCTCCTCTCCCGACGCCGGGGCGGCGTTCGCGAGGACGACGGCTCTCCTCCCCGAGGGCAGGGCCGGCGTCGCCTATCCGGCGGTCGCCCCCTCGGAGTGGCAGTCCGCCGCGGGGCAGCACGTCTTCGGGCTCAGGGAGTCGGCCCTGGCGCGCTCGAACCTGGCCCTCGTCAACCTGGGTTCGACGGAAGACGTCGCGCTGCGTGTCACGCTCCAGTCCGGAACGATGGGAGACCGCAGGTCGTATCTCCTTCCGGAGACGATCTGGCTCCGGCCCCTCCAGTGGACGCAGATCGGCTCCGTCCTGGCGAGGGCCGGCTTCACGAACGGATGGGCGCTCGTGGAACGGGTCTCGGGGGGCAGCCCCTTTTTCGCCTATGGTGTCTTCAACGACTACGGAACGAACGACGGCTCCTTCATCGACCCCATCCCGGCCGCCGCGGACGTGGCTTCCCGAACGGTTCCGGTCGTCCTCGAGCTCGGGATCTACTCCTCGGAGCTGATCCTCACGAACCCGACCGCGTCGAATGTCGCCGTCCGGCTGGGCTACGTCGAATCGCTCGCCGCGGGCGGCGTCGCTCGGCGGGCCGGCATCGACCTCCTCCAGCCGAAAGAGCAGAAAGTCGTCGAGGCGATCCCCCACCTTCGGGCGGTCGGAGTCGACATCGGTCCGCCGGGGGCGTCCTACGCCGGGTCGGTCGTGGCGACCTTCACCGCTTCGGGCCAGCCGGTGAACGGGTTCGCCGGGGCGCGGACGAAGTCACCGGGGCAGCCGCAGGGGGCGTACGGCGTTTACTACTCCGGCCTCGGGACGGGGCAGGAGGCGCCGTCCGAAGCCTGGGTCTTCGGCCTCAGGCAGGACGCCGACTCCCGGTCGAACGTCGCGGTCGCCCACGCGGAGGCGGGAGGCGCCCCCCTGACGCTGAGGGCGGACGTCTTCGACGGGGAGACGGGCGTCGTCGCGGGCGGGACGGCGAACGTGACCCTCCAGCCGGGCCAGTGGTTCCAATGGAACGAGATCCTTAAGGCCAGCGGCCTGAGGCAGGGGTACGTTCGCGTCTTCCGCGTTTCGGGTACGAGCCCGTTCCTGGCATATGGGGTCGTCAACGACGGCGGGTCCGGCCGGCCGGGGACGAACGACGGGAGCTACGTCCCTATGCTTCCGGGGCGGTGACGGACCTCCCAGGGCCCCTGTGGTAAGGTTCTTTTCCCCGTCCGCGTCCGCATCGCGGGAGTGGCGGAATGGCATACGCGCCGGACTTAGGATCCGGTGGGGCGACCCGTGAGGGTTCGAGTCCCTCCTCCCGCACCACGCTGAAACGAGAGACCCTCATGAACATCACGTCCTACGTTGAAGAGTCCCCGACGAAGAAGTCGATGTCGCTGGAGATCTCCCTGGAGGAGGTCCGCGCCGCGACCGAGAAGGCCGCCCGGAGTATGGCCCGGCAGGTTCGCCTCCCCGGCTTCCGTCCGGGGAAGGTGCCCGCCGAGATCGTGAAGAAGCGGTTCGCCGACGAGCTGCGGAGCGAGGTGCTCGAGTCGCTCGTGCGCGACACGCTGCACGAGGCCTTCCGGGAGAAGGGGCTCCTCCCGGTCGGGGAGCCGAAGCTCGACGACCTGAAGTTCGAGGCGGATGCCCCGATCACGTTCAAGGTCGTCGTCGAGCACCGCCCGACCGTCGCGCCGAAGGACTATCGGGGTCTGAAGGTCCCGACCGAGTCGACGACCCCTTCGGACGAGGAGGTCGCCGCCGCCCTGGAGCGGATTCGCGAGGGGCGCGCCGCGTTCGAGGCGGTCGAGGACCGGCCGGCGATGGACGGCGACTTCGGCCTCGTCGACATCCGCGGCGTCTTCCCCGCCGGGAACGGGAAGGACTTCGAGCGGCCGAAGGTCCTGGTCGAGATCGGCGGGGAGGAGACGCTTCCCGAGATGTCGGCCCACCTGAGGAACGCCGAGGCCGGCGTCACCGTCAGCTTCCAGAAGGACTTCCCGGAAGAGGGAGTCGACCCCGAGTTCGCCGGCAAGTCGGTCCTCTACCACGTGCAGCTCCACGCCATCAAGAAGCGGGTCCTGCCGGAGTGGGACGACGAGCTGGCCCGCCAGGTCCTGACCCCGCGCGAGGGGGAGGCCCCCGAGGGCGCCGGGATGGAGATGCTCCGGGCCGAGCTCGTGAAGAGCCTCCTCAGGGAAAAGGAGCAGGCGCTGAAGGAGAAGCGGCGCCGGGCCGTCCTCGACGCGCTCCTGGCCCTGAACCCGGTCGACGCGCCCGACACGATGGTGACCGCCGAGGTCGATTCCTCCCTCCAGCAGTACGCCCGCTTCCTCGCCTCCCAGGGAATGGACCTCAAGGAAGCGAAGATGGACTGGAACAAGCTCCGCGAGGAGGCCCGCCCGGCGGCTGTCCGGCGGGTGAAGGAATACCTCCTCCTGGACGCGATCGCCGAGGCCGAGAAGATCGACGTGAGCGACACGGAGCTGGACGCCGACCTCAAGCGCCGGGCCCGCTCGATGGGGGCCACGTTCGGCGAGCTCAAGGCGCAGCTGGTGAAGAACGAACGCCTCGAGGGGATCCGGGAAGAGCTCCGGATCGACAAGGCCCTCGAGCTCGTCCTGACGGAAGCCGTTCCGGCCTCCTGAGCGGAGAGGGATTAGGAGGATCGACGATGCTGGTCCCGATGGTGATCGAGCAGACGAACCGGGGAGAGCGCGCGTACGACATCTACTCGCGGCTCCTGAAGGACAACGTCATCTTCCTCGGTACCGCGATCAACGACGAGGTGGCGAACCTCGTCATCGCCCAGATGCTCTTCCTCGAGGCCGAGAACCCCGAGAAGGACATCACGCTCTACATCAACAGCCCGGGCGGGTCGGTCACCGCCGGCCTCGCGATCTACGACACGATGCAGTACGTCAAGCCGGACGTGGCGACCTACTGCATCGGGCAGGCGGCCTCGATGGGGGCCGTCCTTCTCGCCGGCGGCAAGAAGGGAAAGCGGGCCGCGCTGCCGAACGCGCGCGTCCTCATCCACCAGCCGCTCGCCTACGGTCTCGAGGGGCAGGCGTCGGACATCGAGATCCACGCCCGGGACCTCGTCCGTATGAAGAAGAGGCTCAACGAGATCCTCGCCGTCCACACCGGCCAGCCGTTCGAGCGGATAGAGATGGACACCGACCGCGACAACATTTTCGAGGCCGAGGCCGCCCGGGAATACGGCCTCATCGACATGGTGCTCCGGAACCGGGATTGACCCCGGGTCGGGAAACGGCCCCCGGCGGCCGGGGGGCGCTAGAATTCCCCCGGGAAGGACTCCTTCAGGGATGACTAAGAAAACGGGTTCCGGCGACGTCCTCAGGTGCAGCTTCTGCAACAAGTCGCAGCGCGACGTGAAGAAGCTGATCGCGGGGCCGACGGTCTACATCTGCGACGAGTGCGTCGACATCTGCCTCGACATCATCGCCGAGGACCGGGTCCTCGACCAGGTCAAGCCCGAGTCGAAGCTTCCCAAGCCCCGCGAGATCAAGGAGTTCCTCGACGAGTACGTCGTCGGCCAGGAGCAGGCGAAGAAGAAGCTCGCCGTCGCGGTCTACAACCACTACAAGCGGATCGACTACTTCGAGCGGAACCGGAAGCTGGACGTCGAGCTCCAGAAGTCGAACATCCTTCTCATCGGGCCGACCGGCACGGGGAAGACGCTCCTCGCCCAGACCCTCGCCCGGATGCTCTCGGTCCCCTTCACGATCGCCGACGCCACGACCCTCACCGAGGCGGGCTACGTCGGGGAGGACGTCGAGAACATCATCCTGAAGCTCTACCAGGCGGCGGGCCAGGACAAGGAGAAGACCGAGCGCGGCATCGTCTACATCGACGAGATCGACAAGATCGCCCGCAAGGGGGAGAACCCGTCGATCACGCGCGACGTCTCGGGAGAAGGAGTCCAGCAGGCGCTCCTGAAGATCCTGGAGGGGACGGTCACGAACGTCCCGCCGCAGGGGGGGCGCAAGCACCCGCACCAGGAGTTCATCCAGATCGACACCACGAACATCCTCTTCATCTGCGGAGGGGCGTTCGTCGGGCTCGAGGACATCATCGGCCGCCGCCTGACCGAGAAGCAGATGGGGTTCGGGGCGAAGATCGAGTCGAAGAAGCAGAAGCGCGCCGGAGACACGCTCGAGAAGGCCCACCCGGAGGACCTGATCAAGTTCGGGATGATTCCCGAGCTCATCGGCCGCGTGCCGGTCGTGGCGGCGCTCCACGATCTCGACCGGACGGCCCTCGTCGCGATCCTGAAAGAGCCGAAGAACTCCCTCATCAAGCAGTACCAGACGCTCCTCGAGCTCGAGAACGTCGGCCTGAGGTTCACCGACGACGCCGTCGAGGAGATCGCCGACGAGGCGATGAAGCGGACCCTCGGGGCCCGGGGCCTCAAGGTCATCCTCGAGGAGCTGATGCTCGACGTGATGTATCGCGTCCCCTCCGAGGAGGAGATCGAGGAGTGCGTCATCACGAAGGACGTCGTACAGCGGCGCGCCGCGCCGATCCTGTCGCTCAGGAAGGCCGGTTGACGGCCTTCTCCCCGGCGATGCCCGGCCCCGCGCCTTCCGGGCGCGGGACCAGAGCCCTCCGCACCACGAGGTAGACCCGAATGACTTCTCCCGCGACCCCGCCCCAACGGCCCGCGACGCGGACGCTTCCGCTCGTGCCGCTGCGGGACATGGTCGTCTTCCCCAGGATGATGGCCCCCTTCGTCGTGGGCCGGGCGTCGTCGATCGCGGCGCTCGAGGCCGCGCTCCTGACGTCCGACAAGAAGATCTTTCTCGCCGCGCAGCGCGACCCGAAGATCGACGAGCCCGCCGCGGGCGACATCCACGACGTGGGCGTCGTGGCGGTGGTCGTCCAGTCGCTCAAGCTCCCGAACGGCCACATCAAGGTGATGGTCGAAGGGGTCTCGCGCGGGGTCATCCGCTCCTTCGCCACCGCCGGCGGCCACAAGGAAGTGGCGGTCGAGCCCGTGGAGGCGCGGCCCCTCTCCGGCGGCGCCGCCGAGATCAACCCGTACATGCAGAAGGTGCTCGGCGTCTTCGAGCAGTACGCCAAGCTCTCCCACCAGCTCGCCTACGAGGGGCTCCTCGCCTCTCTGACGCTCGACGACCCCGACGTCTTCGCCGACATGCTCGCGGGCCACCTCCCGGCGTCGATCGCGACGCCCGAGAAGCAGGCCCTTCTCGAGACGGTGAACTCACTGGAACGGCTCCAGAAGCTTCAGGACCTGCTGGAGGTGGAGATCGAGAAGATCAACATCGACCGGCGGATCAACAACAAGGTCAAGAAGCAGATGGAGCGGGCCCAGAAGGAGTACTACCTCAACGAGAAGATCAAGGCGATCCACCAGGAGCTCGGCAGGAAGGACGACAAGTCCGACGAGCTCGAGGAGCTCCGGCAGAAGATCGAGAGCGCCGGGATGCCCAAGGACGTCAAGGAGAAGGCGCTCGCCGAGCTGAAGCGGCTCGAGGCGATGCCCAACGTCTCGGCCGAGGCGACGGTCTCGCGGAACTACATCGACTGGCTCGTGAACGTCCCCTGGAAGAAGTCCTCCCGCGAGTCGAAGGACATCAAGAACGCCGAGAAGATCCTGAACGAGGACCACTACGGCCTGGCGAAGGTCAAGGAGCGGATCCTCGAGTTCCTCGCGGTGCGCCAGCTCGTGACGGAGACGAAGGGGTCGATCCTCTGCTTCGCCGGCCCCCCGGGCGTCGGCAAGACGTCGCTCGCCAAGTCGATCGCCAAGTCGCTCAACCGCAAGTTCGTGAGGCTCAGCCTGGGTGGCGTGCGCGACGAGGCGGAGGTCCGCGGCCACCGCCGGACCTACATCGGCGCCTTCCCCGGCCAGATCATCCAGCTGATGAAGAAGGCGGGGACGGTCAATCCCGTCTTCCTCCTCGACGAGGTCGACAAGATGTCGATGGACTTCCGCGGAGACCCGTCCGCGGCGCTCCTCGAGGTCCTCGACCCCGAGCAGAACCACGCCTTCGTCGACCACTACCTCGACGTGGAGTACGACCTCTCGAAGGTCATGTTCATCGCGACGGCGAACGTGGTCCACCCGATCCCGCCCGCCCTGAAGGACAGGATGGAGATCATCAGCCTCTCCGGCTACACGCCGAACGAGAAGCTGGCGATCGCCCGGCAGTTCCTCGTCCCGAAGCAGGTCAAGGAGAACGGACTCACGCCGGAGCAGGCCGCCTTCGAAGACTCCGGGATCTACGGGCTCATCGAGAAGTACACCCGCGAGGCGGGGGTGAGGAACCTCGAGCGCGAGATCGCCTCCGTCTGCCGGAAGATCGCCCGCAAGGTCGTCGCCCAGGAGCCGAGAGACCCGAAGGAACCGAAGGAGACGAAGGGGCCGATCACGGTGACCGCCGAGAACCTCCCCGACTTCCTCGGCAAACCCAAGCACCGTCCGGCGAAGAAGGGCGAGAAGGCCGAGGTCGGCCTCTCCACGGGCCTCGCCTGGACCGAGGCGGGGGGCGAGGTCCTCCACATCGAGACGACGCTCATGCGCGGGAAGGGGAACCTCGTCCTCACCGGGCAGCTCGGCGACGTGATGCAGGAGTCGGCCCGGGCGGCCCTTTCGTACGTGCGGAGCCGCGCGGAGATGTACGGCGCCGATCCCGACTTCTACGAGAAGAAGGACATCCACGTCCACATCCCGGAGGGGGCGATCCCGAAGGACGGCCCCTCGGCCGGGATCACCATGGCCACCTCGATCCTTTCCGCCGTCACGAACATCGCCTGCCGAAAGGACCTCGCGATGACGGGGGAGATCACGCTCCGTGGAAAGGTCCTTCCCGTAGGGGGCATCAAGGAGAAGCTCCTCGCCGCCTACCGGGCCGGGATCACGACGATCATCCTCCCCCGCGAGAACGAGAAGGACCTCGACGACCTCCCCGACGAGATCCGGACCGTCATCGACTGCCACCTCGTCGACGACGTCGACGAAGTGGTGCGGCTGGCGCTCGAAACCCCGCCCGTCGCCGCCCCGCCCAAGGCCGCCCCGGCCGAGGCCGGGACGACGCCCCCTTCGGGCCTCGCACACTGACCCGCCGCCCGGCTCCCGGAGGGGAGCCGGACGGTCCGGCTTCCATTTCTATCAAGCCCTTATGACCCGGAAAGAATCGCCTGTCTCCCGCACGCCCAAGTCCGCGCGAGCGGTCGCCGTGAACAGTCCGCTCGGGCGGACCGTCCGGCTCGAGCTACCCGCCCACACGGCGGGCGAGCGGCCGCGTACTCTCCCGCTGCCGGCGGTCGTCGTCCTCGGCCGGTCGAACGTCGGCAAGTCGAGCCTCCTGAACGCCGTCCTCGCGACGAAGGTGGCTCGCGTGTCGCAGACCCCCGGCCGCACCCAGGCGCTCCACTGGTACCGGGTCGACGACGCCTTCCACGTCATCGACTGCCCCGGCTACGGCTACGCGAAGACGGCCCGCGAGTCGCGCGAGCGCTTCGCAGGGCAGATCGAGGAGCTTCTCACCGGCGAACGCCGGCCCGACCTCGCCCTCCTCCTCGTCGACAGCCGGCTCGCCCCGCAGGAATCGGACCGCTCGATGGCCCTCTTCCTCCGGACCGCGGGAGTCCCGACGGTCGTCGCGGCGACGAAGTGGGACGCCGTCAAGTCGTCCCAGCGGTTCCGGCAGCTCCGGGCCCTCGCGGCCGAGTTCGAGGATTCCGAACGCCCCCTCCTGCCCGTTTCGTCCGAAACAGGCGAAAATCTGCCCACCCTAGGCCGTCTTCTCAAGGACCGGCTCATCGGAAGGACCCGGACGGGTGCCGCTCCTGCGGCGCCGCAGGGTCCGCCACAAAAGGAGTCCTGATGCCACGCCGCAAGGTCCCCGGCACCGACTACGCCACTCCGGCGATCGACCTCAACGAGCTTCCGAACGACCTGGAAGAGCAGGTGTCGCCGGACGTCGACGACCAGCCGATGCTCGACATTCGGACGCTGCACAACACCCCGATGCCGCAGCTCCTGAAGATCGCGGCCGAGCTCGAGGTCGAGGGAGCGCCCGCGCTCCGCAAGCAGGAGCTCATCTTCAAGGTGCTGCAGGCGCAGACCGAGCGGGCGGGCCTCATCTTCTCGGAGGGGGTCCTCGAGGTCCTCCCGGACGGCTTCGGCTTCCTCCGGGCGCCCGAGTACAACTACCTCGCCGGGCCGGACGACATCTACGTCTCGCCGTCCCAGATCCGCAAGTTCGGCCTGAGGACGGGCGACACGATCTCGGGGCAGATCCGCCCGCCCAAGGAGGGGGAGCGCTACTTCGCCCTCATCAAGGTCGAGGCGGTCAACTTCGAGCACCCCGACATCGCGCGGGAGAAGATCCTCTTCGACAACCTGACGCCCCTCTACCCGCAGGAGCGGATCCGCCTCGAGACGGCGAACATGTCCTCGCGCGTCCTCGACCTGATCGCGCCGGTCGGCAAGGGGCAGCGCGGCCTCATCGTCGCCCCACCGCGGACCGGCAAGACGATGCTCCTTCAGGCGCTGGCGAACTCGGTGACGACGAACCACCCCGAGGTCACGCTCATCGTCCTTCTCATCGACGAGCGGCCCGAGGAGGTCACCGACATGCAGCGGTCGGTGAAGGGCGAGGTGATCAGCTCGACGTTCGACGAGCCGGCGACGCGCCACGTCCAGGTTGCCGAGATGGTCATCGAGAAGGCCAAGCGCCTCGTCGAGCACAAGCGCGACGTCGTGATCCTCCTCGACTCGATCACGCGCCTCGCCCGCGCCTACAACACGACCTGCCCGCCCTCGGGGAAGGTCCTCTCCGGCGGCGTCGACGCGAACGCGCTCCAGAAGCCGAAGCGCTTCTTCGGCGCGGCGCGCAACGTCGAGGAGGGGGGCTCGCTGACGATCATGGCCACGGCCCTCATCGACACCGGCTCGCGGATGGACGACGTCATCTTCGAGGAGTTCAAGGGGACGGGCAACATGGAGATCCACCTCGATCGCCGGCTCGTCGACCGCCGCGTCTTCCCGTCCATCGACATCAACAAGTCGGGGACGCGAAAGGAAGAGCTCCTCATCGAGAAGGGCGAGCTCAACCGGATCTGGATCCTGCGCAAGGTCCTCACGCCGCTGTCGACGGTCGAGTCGATGGAGCTCCTGCTCGAGAGGCTCGAAAAGTCGAAGACGAACCAGGAGTTCCTGGGGTCGATGTCGGCGGGGTGAGGAGTCGCGAGCCCGCCCTCAGCGCCGCTTCAGGCCGAGAATCGAGAGGAAGAACGAGGCGAGGAGGCCGTGTGCCCCGAGGACGAGCAGCAGGGCGCCCGGGATCATCCGCCGCATCGAGTCTGAGTAGTCGAGGTAGTTGAAGACCGAGGCGGCCCAGTCGGCGACGACGGTGGCGCAGAGGCCGGCTCCGGCCAGGAGGAGGACCGCGCTCGCCACGAGCCCGGTCTCGAGCGTGACGACCCGGAAGGCCCGGGCGAGGCGCGGGTCCTCCGGCAGGAACCCTTCTGTGATGGCGAAGACCTTTGCGAAGACGGCGAACGTGAGCGCCTCGACCCCGGTCAGGACCATGACGGCCGCCCCGAGCATCGCGTGGACGTCGAGCGTCGCCGCGCCGACGTGACGGGGGCCGGGGTAGAGCCACGCGAGGAGCCCCGTGCCGAGGAGGACGAGGAGGAGCCCCGGCCAGAGGTAGAGCCACCGGGGCGAGTACATCAGGAGGAAGCGGAGGTGCCTCCAGCCGTCCCTCCAGGTGCGCAGGTGTG
>Ga0209573_1001281_pt1 | contig 40516 bp, 37 predicted proteins | sample TNRBio252014_DNA_FD_185870 | JGI IMG/M metagenome (GOLD analysis project Ga0209573, IMG submission 185870) | Wastewater treatment Type I Accumulibacter community from EBPR Bioreactor in Madison, WI, USA - TNR Reactor_6/25/2014_ DNA (SPAdes)... | ecosystem: Engineered > Bioreactor > EBPR >...
GTGGTGGCCTCCTCCTTGCGGTGCTTGGCGCGTTCCAGGGCGATGCTGGGCTGGCCGCTCAGCTCATCGAACTGCACCACGGGGCGCAGCGCCGATAACCACGCCATGGCATTCTTCAAGAAGAGCTTCGGCGTGGGGTTCAACGCCTCATGCACGGCGTTGAGCAGGATCACGTTGAACTGGTGCGCATCGTCCGCCGCGTAGATGTCGGCGAAGACGGTGGTGGTGCCGCGCTGCTTGGCGAGCGTGCCGAAGACGTGGCGGATGAGGCCCGTCTTGCCGTAGCGTCGCGGGCTGTAGAGCATCACGTGCCGGCCGTTGCGCAGGGCCCCGGCGATGGTCGCGGTCTCCGCCTCCCGGTCGCAGAAGAGCTGCGGCGACACGTAGGCCGTCACCAGGAAGGGGTTGTCGATCTTCATGGATCAAAAGTAATACTCTTTTACTAAATTAACTTTACTAATGTTCTTCTACCCAGGAACAAACCCGTTCCCCGCCTGCGCTCACCCCACCCGATCCAACGCGGTGCGTCCTTTCCCCATCGCCTTGAACGCCGAGGGCGTCATGCCGGTGAGCTTCTTGAACTGCGCGCTGAGGTGGGCCACGCTGCTGAAGCCGGTGCGGAAGGCGATCTCGCTCATGGTAAGCTCGTCGTAGCGGATCAGCTCCTTCACGCGCTCCAGGCGTTGCAGCAGGAAGAACTGCTCGATGGTGATGCCCTCCACCTGCGTGAAGAGCGAAGAGAGGCTCGAGTATTCGCGGTGCAGCGCGTTGCTCAACAGCTCGCTGAGCTTCACCTTCGGTGCGGCTTCGTCGCTGTGGTGCACGAGCTTCACGATGGCGGCCTTGATGCGGGCGATGGTGGCGGCGTCGCGATCGTCCACCAGCTCGAAGCCCACGGCCTCCAAGCCTTGCCGCAGTTGTTCCAGTTGCGCGGGCGTGGGCGCGGCCTCCAGCTCCACCTCGCCCAGCTCGATGTTGCGCAGGGCCAGTCCGGCATCCTTGACGATCTGTTCCACGGCGGCCACGCAGCGGGCACAAACCATGTTGCGGATGGTGAGATGCATGGTGCGAAGTTCGGTAATGGCGTGTTGCTACCTTGCTGCCATGACCACGCTTTCCACGCATGAAGCGATCAACCGCTGGTTCACCACGCGTGGCTTCACCCAGCCGGCATTCACCAACGGCAAGGCACGGATCACCACCGGAAGCGGCGATGCCATGGTGGTGTTCCGCCTGCGCGAACGACCGGGTTTCAACACGTGGTACAAGCCTGTGGACCAAGGCGGGTTGATCGTCTTCGAGGTGGCCGTGACCGAACAGGGCATACGCTACGAGGGCTATTGCCCGCTACTTGTTTTTGGTGTGTGGGAGCGCAAGGTGGCGTTCAAGGAGAAGGCTGGAGGGATATTCGCGTACCGGGCCGAAGGCTGGCGGATCGCGCAGGAGTTGCGGGCGGAACTGGAACGGCGGTGAACGGTACCGTGTGGTCGGATCGTTGGTATGGATCACGGATGGCAGTGATGCGTGATCAGCGGTCGCGGCACGCTCATGCCACCGCCTCCTGCCGCAGCATGAAGTGGCTCACATTGGCACCGTCCATCCGGCGCAGTCCGCGGAAAAGCAGTCCCGAAACGATGGTGAAGCCGCCGAGCACCAGGAACGTGTGGTGCAGACCGCCGATGTAGGCCGACCGGTCGCTCTGGGGGATGTGGTCCAGGAAGAGCGCCGCCACCAGGGAGGCCACCGCCACACCGAAGCTGAGGGCGAGTTGCTGCGCGGTGCTGGCGATGCTGCTGGCCTCGCTGGCGCGTTCATCGTCCACATCGGCGTAGGTGAGCGAGTTCATGCACGTGAACTGCAACGAGGAGAAGAGGCCCTGCAAGAGGCTGAGCAGAACGATGATGGATACGGGTGTGCGGGTATCGACCAGGGCGTACAGCATGATGCACGCGCCCAGCAGCCAGGTGTTCCACAGCAGCACCTGCCGGTGACCGTAGCGCGCGAGCAGGCCGCGGCTCATGATCTTCATGCCGATGGCGGCCACGGCCAGCGGGGTGGTGAGCAGGCCCGCCTCCAAGGGCGAATAGCCCAGACCGATCTGGTACAGCAGTGGCAGCAGGAAGGGCATGCCGCCCACACCCAGCCGCGTGATGAAACCGCCGATCACCGGGATGCGGAAGGTGCGCACCGCGAAGAGCCGCATGTACAGCAGCGGATGGGCCGTGTGCCGCGCGTGCATGCGATACCCGATCAGCAGTACGATGGAGGTGGCGAAGAGGAAGGCGATGCCCATGGGCGGCCAGCTGTGCTCGCCGAAGACCTCCAGCACGTACGAGAGCAGGGCGATGCCTGCACCGAAGAGCACCATGCCGATACGATCCAACGGGGTTTCCGCCGTGTCGCGGAAGTCGGGCATGTGGCGCCGGATCATCCACCAGCCCACCAGGCCGATCGGGATGTTCACCAGGAAGATGGTGCGCCAGGGGAAGAGGTGGACGATGGAGCCGCCGATGAACGGACCCACCAGCGGGGCGATCAGCGCGGGGATCACCACGTAGTTCATCATGGCCAGCATGCGCGATCGCGGGTAGGCACGGATCAGCGCGATGCGGCCCACGGGCACCATCATGCTGCCGCCCACACCCTGCACGAAACGCGAGGCGATGAGCATGGGCAGGTTGGTGCTCAGCCCGCACAACAATGAGCCGATGGTGAACACCGCCACCGCCGAGCGGAACACGCGCCGCGTGCCGTACCGATCGGCCACCCAGCCGCTCACCGGGATGAAGATGGCCAGCGCCAGGGTGTAACTCGTGAGCACCGCCTTCAAGCTCAATGCCGTGATGCCCATGTCCTCGGCGATCACGGGGATGGCCGTGTTCAGAATGCTGATGTCCAGGTGCTCCATGAAGAGCCCCACCGCCACCAGCCAGGGCAATACCCGGAGGGTGGTAGGATCCGGTTCGGCTTGTGCGGACACGGTGCGAAGGTCGTACGTCGGGCCGTCTGCGTTGCGGGATGGCGGCACGGCGATCGACCCTTCCTTCTTCACTGCGGAGACACAGGGACAACCCATGTGCGTGGGAGGCTGATACGGTCGATGCCACGGTCGAGGGCCTTCTTCGTGGCCTCCTTCCAGCACAGCAGTGCGCTTGCAAAACGACTGGGGCGGTGATGAGGATCCGGTTCCTACCACCCTCCGGCAATGGCTCTTTTGCCCGGGCGGTGGATACGGTACCACGGAGTTAGGCACAATGGATGCCACCAGCCTTTCACGGGACCGATCGCCCTTGCGCATCACCCGAACATCAAAGCGTATACCTTGCCACCATGGACCCACTGCGTACCCTGGCCTCACTTTGCTGCGCCATCCCTCTTCTGGCCGTTGGCCAGGATTGCCCCTTCGACTACGTGACCCGGCAATTCGATGTGCGGGTTGATACCGGCGTGTACTATGGCACGGCCACCCGCTATGATGGTGGCACCGACAGCCTGAAGATGAACATCTACAAGCCGGTGGGTGATGGGATCGCGGCGCGGCCCCTACTGGTGGCCATCCATGGCGGTGCTTTCCTCGGTGGCCACCGCGACGACATGAACGAGATCTGCTCTTGGTATGCGGAGCGTGGATACGTGGCCGTTACGGTGAGTTACCGCTTGGGCTTCTACCCGCCAGCCGCCCTGCCCAGTCCGTTCGCGTATGACCAGGCCGATGTGGTGCGTGCAGCCTACCGCGCCCAGCAGGATGTGAAGGGCGCGATCCGCTACCTGCGCGGTCGTGCAGCCGCGGACAGCAGCGATACCGACAATATCTCGGTGATGGGTGTAAGTGCGGGTGCGATCACCGCACTGCATGTGGCCTATGCCACGGAAGAGTCGGATAAGCCGGCATCGTGCGGGGCGATCGGGCCGGTGGTCCATGGCCAGGACCAATACCCGCGACCCGACCTTGGACCGATGAGCGGAGAGCTGCATCCCGGAGCGAGCAGTGCGGTGAATGCGTGCGTCTCCTATTTCGGTGCCGTGCTGGATACGGCCGTGATCGCCGATGCCAGCGAACCCGCCTTGTTCACCTACCACCAGACCCAGGACCCGATCGTGGGCTGCGGATACCAGCAGGCCTTGTGGGGCATGCCCTTTGGGGTGAGCGGGAACTACCCCTGGCTGTTCGGCTCCTGCGCGATGGACCCACACATGCAAGCCTTGGGCTTCACAAGCGACCGCTACGAGTTCCACCCTTACGAGGGCAACGCCCATGACATCCACGACCTTCCGTTGGTGGACGGTTGGACGGCGGTGTTCCTTGCCCGGCAGTTCTGCCCGTCCGAAGCGGGACTCATCGATGGGAGGACCGCGCCAGCGCCGGTCATTTACCCGAATCCCGCCGACGACCGTCTACTTGTATCGGCAGAGGGGGGCCTACCCTTCCTGAGCCTGTACACCTCGGATGGCCGCCTCGCCGCCCGGACCAAGGGCAACGGGATGGCCGTGGGCCACCTGGCACCGGGACATTACCTCCTGGAGGTGCGAACCGACCAGGGCTGCTGGAGGCGTTCGGTGACCTTGTCCCGGTGAGCCGACCGATGGTCCCCGGTACCGATCGACGGGTCGATCAGCACCTCCCCACTTGACGGGATCAAGATCCTACCTACATTCGTGCCGCCCAAAGGCCCCCTTGTGCTTTGGCGAGACCATCGGGGTACAGGCACAGAACAACATTAACCCGTCAGTAGAACTCATGAACATTTACGTCGCCAACGTGCCTTACTCAGTGAAGGACCAGGATCTCCACGAGCTGTTCGCCCCCTTCGGTGAGGTGACTTCGGCCAAGATCATCATGGACCGTGCCACCAACCGTAGCCGTGGCTTCGGTTTCGTGGAGATGGCCGATGATGAGGCCGGGCGCGCCGCCATTGAAGGAACCAATGGCAAGAACTTCCACGGCCGCGACCTGGTCGTGAACGAAGCCCGCCCGCGCACCGAAGGTGATCGCGGTGGTTTCGGTGGTGGTGGTGGCCGCGGCTTCGGCGGTGGCGACCGTGGTGACCGTGGTGGATACCGCAGCGATCGCGGTGGCGACCGTGGTGGGTACCGGAGCGAGCGTCCGCGCCGCGAGGAGTACTAAGCCACTTCTCCCTTGAACCGAAAGGCCTCTCGGAACCTCCGAGGGGCCTTCTTCATTCCTCCCCTTTCTGTGAAAGTTTGTTGATCGGTCGCATCTACCGTCGGTCGCCAACGGAACGAGCCGCCCTACCACAACGAAGCCGGTACTTTTGCGACCCCTCGCATGACCCCACTTCGGTTCACACTATTCCTGGCCTGGACCCTTGCCCAGGCAACGAGCCTCTTGGCCCAACCGCCGACTGGCGCGGGTCGCCCGGCGAATGGTCGTGTGCTCGGTAAGGTGATCGACGCCAGCACCGGCAAGCCCGCGGAGTTCGCGACCATCACCGTGAACGCGCTGCGTGGTGACAGCCTGTTGGGTGGCACCATCGTGCGCAACAACGGGGACTTCGTCGTGGACCGAATCCCGCTCGTGCCATTGAAGGTCACGATCAGCTTCATCGGCTACGAACCACAGGTGCGGGAGGTCGAACTCTCGCGGGGGCAGCAGGAACGTGACCTGGGCAACATCGTGCTGAAGCCCGACGCCAAGGTGCTCAAGGAATTCGAGGTGACCGGGGAGAAGCGCACCTCGATCATGCAGGTGGACCGGAGGGTGTACAACGTGGACAAGGACCTCACCACCCAGGGCGCATCGGCAGTGGAAGTGATGAAGAACATCCCCGGCCTGAGCGTGGATGTGGACGGCAATGTGGAGATGCGCGGTTCCAACCCCCAGGTGCTGATCAATGGCCGGCCCACCACCATGACGTTGGAGATGATCCCCGCCGAGGACATCGAACGTGTGGAACTGATCACCAATCCTTCGGCGGCGTTCGACGCGAACACCACGGGCGGCATCCTGAACGTGGTGCTGAAGAAGAACACCAGACCCGGCTACAGTGGGCAGGTGCAGGCTGGCATCGGCACGAACGACCGTTACCAAGCGGGTGCCAACCTGAACGTGAAGGATGGGCGCTGGGGTTTCAACCTCTCGTACAACTTCAACACGAGCCGCAACAAGACCAACGCGTTCACCCGACGCACGGACCGGTACTTCGGCGAGGACATCGGCCACTTCGAGCAGGACACACGCAGCGAGAGCGGTCGGCGGATGAATGGTGGGCGCTTCGGCGTGGACTGGGAGCTGAGCAACCGCAGCACCCTTTCCATCTCCAACTCATTGCGTTGGTTCACCCACGATGGCAACGACGACCAGGACTTCTTCACGCGTGGTGCTGCACAGGAATTGCTCACCCAGGGCGAGCAGATCAGTTCGAACCGCACCGATCGGGCGAACTACATGGGACAGGTGATGTTCAAGCACCGCTCACCGAAGGAGGGAAAGGAGTGGTCCATGGACTTCACGTACGACCAGGGACGAAGGGAGAGCTTCGCGGAACAGGACCTCTACAGCTACGGTGCCGATGGGGGCGCGATGCCAAGCAGCCCGCGCTTACAGGACAACCTGGGCTGGAGCCGGTTCCCCTCGTATACCTTCCAAGCCGATGCGGTGGACCCGATCACGGAACGCACGAAGATCGAATACGGCCTGAAGGGAAGCCTGCAACCGGACCATACCGTACTGGAGGTAAGACTGACCTCTCCCGTGATCGGCACCGATGTGCTGGACTCCGCGATGAGCAACGACTATGAGATCCAGAACATGGTGAACGCGGCCTATGTGAACTGGTCGCAGCAGCTCTCCACCAATTGGTCGATGATGACCGGGCTGCGGTTCGAGCAGACCTGGTTCGAGGCGAAGTTGAACGGGACGGGCGAGGTGTACGACTATCGCTACCCCGATGGTACGGCGAACCTGGGCCGCGCGCTCTTCCCCTCGTTGTACTTCGTGCGTCGTCGGGAAGGGAGCGAACGGGAATTCCAGATCAACTTCTCCCGCAAGATCGACCGGCCCCGTTTCTGGCAGATCATCCCCTTCATCATGTACAGCGACGCGCGGAATGTGCGGATCGGCAACCCGACCTTGGCGCCGGAGATGGGGAATCTGGCCGAGGTGAACCACCTGCTGCCCTTCCTTGGCGGCAAGGCAACTTGGCTCACATCGGTGTTCGGCCGTTACTCCACGGACGTGGTCACCGGGTACGCATCGCCCTTGGCGACGGACTCCAGCATCCTGCTGAACACCTTCGTCAACGGCTCCTACGAGAGCATGGTGGGCTGGGAGAACGTGTTGAAGGTGGACCCCGTGAAAGGGATGCAGATCACCCTGAGCGGTACGGTGCGGCACACGAACGTCGCGTTATCCGGCGCACAGGGCGGGTTGCGCAACCAGGGTGTGGTATGGGAGTCGAAATTGATGGTGAACCAGCGTTTCGGGGCGAAGGCGAATTGGACCCTTCAGTTGAATGGGGAATACGAAAGCCCGGAGGTGCAGGCCCAAGGCCGCACGGTGGCACAGTACGGTGTGGATGCCTCGTTGAGCCACGATCTCACGAAACGGATCACCGGAGTGATCTCGGTGAACGACCTCTTCTTCACCCGGCGCTGGGGCAACATCATCGACACGCCGTTGCTGTACCAGGAAAGCACACGCCGCCGCGAGATGCGGTACGTGCGGTTCACGCTCACCTGGAAATTCGGAGAGCAGAACAGCTCGCTCTTCCGCCGTCGCGGGCCTCAACGTTCGGATCCGAGCCGCGGCGGTGGCGAAATGGACATGTAGGCCCGATGGTCGCGTGCCTATAGCGGCACGACCTCGAAACGTGGGCAACCGACCTGGCCCTGCTCACCATAGAAATCCACGAAGCGCAGTTTGTGGAAGTAGTGCTCGGCATCCTCCACGATATAGGCCCTCGACCGGTCGATCTCGTATGCACCGGTCTCGAAATTGTAGTCCTTCCAATCGTATCCGATCGCATCGCGCGCCATGCTGAACGGATGTGAGGCCGTATCGGCCAGCGAGATCGCTTCGAAATCCTGGGTCTCGAACTCGGCGACACGGACCCCCTCGGCTGAAAGTGCCCCGGCCACCAGATAAGGCAGGAAGGGTTCATAGAACTGGTGCGTGTACTGGGTCATCACCAGGTCCCATTCACCACGCGGCGGCTCCACGGAGACCACACCGCTTCCAATGCGGTAACAGGTGAAGGAGCGCGCCGGATCCTTCGGCACCGTGACCGTGGTGAGTTGTGATCCGTTGAGCCGGGCCACATCGAAGGTGAATGCGGTGTTCGACATGGAAACGAAGCGGATCTTGCGCAAGCCCTGAGGCATGCCGATCGCATCGAAGCCGAGGTCGATGATGAACACATCGTTACGTCCGCGCCAATCACCGATCGCGGTGCTGTCCCGGTCGCCACTCGGTGCATCGATCCGCCGACCTGCCGCCATGCCGGTCGTGTCGTGGGCGGCGGTGATGTCCACCGGGCCGATGTTCCAGGCGGTCATCAACTTCGACCCGTTAAGGAAGATGTGCCATCCGTCCGGCTCACTCTCGAAAGCCAGGTCCCAAGCTGTCTTCACGTTGCTACTCCTCATCTCCCCGGTACGCAGATCGAGCCAGAGCTGATCCTGATAGCCCGGGCCCATGCATGTCTCCAACGACATCCCTGCGCCACGTTCATGTGCGGGCACGGGCAATTCCTCCTTCAAGCATGAGGAGAGCGTGGCCAAGGCGGCCATGGCGATCGGCAGGTCAATCCGCATGCACCTTCATTTTCAGGTCCAGTTCGAGTCGCAGGAAGGCCATACGGCCGGTGGCCATCGGCACACTGGTACCAGCACCGGAGTGTGCCCCCCCGGACATCGAGGCGTTCAGGTCCGTCACATCGAATAGGTTCTTGCAACCACCGGTGATGGCAAGCTTCCCCTTCCCGATCCGTTTGGTCAGCGTTGCATCGGCCATGTGGAAAGCGCCGATGAAGGTGCGACCCAACGTACCGTCGGCTGCCACGGCATAGTTGGCCAGGCGGTCCTGCCACTTCCAGAAGAGCGAGCCGCTCCAGCCCTTGCGCAGCCACTGTTTGGTGAGCGAGGCGCGAACCTCGGAACTGAACAGGTAAGGACTGTTCGCCGTGGCCGCGAAGCCATCATGCCGCCCTGTCACCGATGCACCGCACGAGATCACCCAATGGCCATTGTCCCATCCCGTGCCGATGGTCCCTCCCACGGTGCGATACCGGCCCACGTTCACATAGGAATAGTGTACCCCGCTGATCTGCGCCAGGGTGATCAGGTCGTCGATCCGGTTGTGGAACAGGGAGACCTCACTGGTGTATACCCCCTTATCCTTGGCATGACGATATGAGAGGCCACCGCTCAGGTTATGGGAGCGCTCGGCGTGGAGGTCGGTGTTCCCCACGATGTCATGGTTCACATCCACGAAGTAGAGGTAGAGTTCCTTCAGCGAGGGCGCCCGGAAGCCGTTGGCATAGGAGGCGCGGAGCGTGAAGCCGTCGTTGATCCGCCACCGTATGTTGATCGAGGGGATCAAAGGGGCGCCGTAACGGGTGTTGTACGCGTACCGAAGCCCGGGACGAATGGCAATGCCGTGGGTGGTCCGGTACTCGGCACTGGCCATCACGGCATAGTCGCCGATCGCCTCCAGGCCATCACCGATCCGGGGTCCACTACCGGTCTCCAGATTAAGGTCGATGCCCACTTCATGATCGATGCGTGCGCTGTCCCGGGCCTGTGCGAAGGTGGCCCTTACGTTGGTGAGGGTGAAGCCGGAGGTATCGTGTTCGGCCGCCGCGTCCACTGGTCGTTCGCTCAACGTCGTCAGGTCGCGGTACCAACGATTGCTTCGGCGCAGGTAACGGTTGTGAGCGGCGATGGCGCTGATCCTTCGTCCCTTTCCCAGGCGGTGAGCTGCGGTCAATGCATTATCGGCCCGCAGGGTGGTGTACCGTTCGTCGAAGGCCGATTCGAAGTAGGGTGCGCGCGGCATGCCCCGATTGATGATCACATCGTGCATACCCTCTGCCTTGTAGCTCAGGTCCCAGCGATCACCTGCATATCGATAGGAGGCGCGTCCGAAGAATTGTTCGCGTGGTTTCCACTGCTGGAAACGGTTGGTATCGGCCAGGGCGGGCGCCAGGTCCACGAAGCCCGGTCGGTCGGGATCCCACCCGGCGAAGAAGTTGCGCCCTGCGGTGACCACCACATCATGGCGCCCCCAATGGCGCGTACCGGTGGCGGTGGTATTGAGCCGGCCGATGTGCTCCGTATAAGCGGCGACCTTCAAGGTGGCCGGTGCACCACCACCCTTGCGGGTGATCAGGTTGATCGTGCCGGCCAGCGCGTTGGTGCCGTAGTTCACGCTCAAGGGGCCTTCCACCACTTCCACGCGGTCGATCCCCGTGAGGTCGATCTGTGCCAGGTCGATGTTCCCGTCCTGGCGGCCGATCACGGGCACCCCATCGATCAGCAGTTTCACGTTCTGGCCACCGAGCCCTTGCATGCTCAAGGAAGTACCCAACTGGTTATCCTGCGAAAGGCGGATGTTCAATTCGTTGCGTAGCGCATCGCCCAGGTTGTTCGCGGCCATGCGCTGGATGCGTGCCGCATCGATCACGCGCACGCGATGCACGGCCTTCTCCGGGTCGGTGGGGGCGTACTGGCCGGTGACCACGAATTCCGGAAGTCCGAGCACACCGGGGCGCAGGACATACCGTTCATGGCCACGATCGATCAGCCGCACGGTATCGGTGATGGTGATATAACCCACGAACGAAACGCGCAGGATGACCTCTTCTCCGCGGAGTTCATCGGGTACGGGGATCACTCCTGTACCGTTCGCATCAAGTACCACCAACCCACCGGTGGCTGTGCCCTTGGGGTGCCAGGCGATGTGCGCATAGGGCACGGGCTGGCCTTGTACATCCACGACCGCGATGGCGTGTTGGCCCCGCGCCATCGCGGCGAGCAGGCAGGGGAACAGGGCAAGGAGCCAGGGTCTCACCTTTCGTCCGTCAGGTTCGCGGCGCAAAGGACCGACAAGGGATGATGGGGATCGTCACACCAACGTTGATCCCCGAAGAGGCATGGCAGGGAGAGGTCGGGAACGGATCGACCCGGCCGGATCGCTCCAGCCGGATCGATGTTCATCAAACCCGCGTTCATTCGACCATGATCCGGGCAGTGAAGACCCGGCCATCCGCCTCCAAACGCGCCATGTAAAGTCCGGCTTGCAGGTCAGCGACATCAAGTGCCACATTGCCCAGTGCTCCCCCTCCATTCACCGATAGCTCGCGCACCGATCGCCCTGCTTGATCAAGCAGGGTGAGGTGGCCGCGATGGACCTCGCCACCGAGCACCACGTTCACGCGGCCGGTCGTCGATGGGTTGGGGTACACCACCAATTGGCCGTAGGTCATATCGGCCACCGAGACACTGCTCACCAACTCACTGTTGAAGGTGATATCCCCATTGGCCGAACCACCGTATCCGGTGAAGACGAGCTTCCAGATGTTCGATGCCCGGTCCTGTACGAAGTAGGTGCGGTCCTGTGCATACGACCAACCTCCGGCCGACATGTCATACGTCTTCCAATCCGAACCGATCACGTTGATGGCCGTATCCAGATCGGCGCTGTTCCAGGTGGCATCGGCGGTCGGTACCCCATCAACCTGCATGGCCGAAACACGCTTGTTCTGCAAGACCCCGACCACCGGATAAGGTGTGGGCACCATGGCGACATACTTCGTGAAGAGCAGGTCCCAGTCGGTCGCAAGCGGTTCGATATCCACAGTGGACGCGGTGGCGAAGTTGAAGTACCCGAAGTTCTTCCCCGTGAAGGCGGACTTCGCCAAGGTGGCCTCCTGTTGGCCCTGCCCATCGATACCGGCATAGGTGAAGGAATAAGTCCCACTTGCCAGGGAGTTGATCTTGAGCTTGGTGAAAACACCCGAAGGGTCCTCGATCGCATAGATCCGCTTCCCGATGATGGTATGGGTCATGGTGTTGTAATCGCCCCAGCCCACGCTTACGCCCAACGGGTCATAGAGCGTGTTGCCATGGGTGAGCGCCCCGGCCGACCAATGGGTCTCACTGTTCTGTAATTGGGTCCAGTTCGCCACATCCGGCGCGGTCAACAGGTCCCAGTCCTCGAACGCCACGTTGGTCTCGTACACCTTCAGGCCCTTGGCCGTGTTCACGAGGATGGAGGAATTGAAGGCGTTGATCTCGAAGCCAAGGTCCCAGCTTGCCAGTGCATTGGCGGAGACATCACCTTGGGAGAGGCTGTAGAATGCCTGTTCTACATTGCCGCCACCGGTTGTTACCGTAACGGATTGTGCCAGGATGGTCGCGGGGAGGGCCAGCGTGGCAAGGAGTGTAGTGATCTTCATGTGTCCTGTTCCTGAATGGATCGCAAAACAAAGGCCCACCACCGGCAACGGACAATAGCAGGATCAGGGGAATTGCCCTGGTTCCGTCATGGAAGTGCAACAAGCAGCTTCCGCACCCTGCCTTCAGAAGTGGAGGAGGTAGCGCGGCTCCAAGATGGCCTGCCGTTGTTCAGGGAAAAGGAAGGGCAACCCGATCCGTTGGGCGGGATGGTTCCAGAGGCGATCCTCTCGAACCGGTATCAGGCCGGCCTGGATCAGCTCCGTACGATGCACCGCGTCCGTATAGATGGTGACCCCCGGAGCCAACACGGCTCGTGCCTCCCCCGCATGGCTCAACCACTTCACCGGGTGTCCCGCATAGAAGTCCAGTGCCGGGCCACTGATCTGCATGCCATGGAACCGATCCGGATCCAGCTTGTGTTCCGCCGCCCATTTTCCCGCCATGGCATTGGCCTGGAAGTGGAGCAGGTTCGGGTAGAAGTAGGTGTTCATCACCCAACCGGTGGCGAACATCACGACGAAGGATGCCGCGAAGGCGCCTTCTCGATCCGGGAAGGAGCGCCATAGCCAGGCCGCCACGCCCAAGAGGCAGATGACCGGAACGAGGCTGAGCCAGCGCTGTTCAGGGAAGACGGTGAAGGTGAAGAACAAGAGCGCCGTACCGAGCAACGAGAGAAGGGCGGTCTGAACGCGGCGTAGCACTTGGCCGGAAACGCGCTTCCAACCGAAGGCGCCAAGGATGGCCAGATGGGGTGCGATCACGAAGAGGTAGTGCGGCAGCTTGAATTGCGAGAAGGAGAGGGCGCAGAAGACGAGGAGCGCTCCACCAAGGGTCGCCGCTTCGGCGAGTGGCGTGCGCGTGAGCAATGCACGAAGGCCATGCCAACATCCCACGAGGACGTACACGGTCCAGGGCAGCAATTGCCAGAGCACCTCATGGGTGAAGTAGAATACGGTAGAATCGTCCTTCCAGCGATTCTCTCCGGTAAGCCTGCCGAAACTCTGTTCCCAGAAGAAGAAGCGCAGGCCGTGCCAGCCATGTTGCTGGTACAAGCCGATGCACATGGGCAACAAAGCGAGTGCGAGCACGATCGCCGCGAGCAGCATGCCGGACGTACGTAATGTGCCCCAGGATCGCGTATGGGCCAGGTGGCAGAGCATGGCGAGCGCCGGCGCCATGGCCCCCAGCGGCCCCTTGGCCAGCATGCCCAAAGCCACCGCCACGGCAAAGAGCACCGCGTGGATCGGACGGCGGTCGTCGATCCAAGCGCACCCGAACCATGTGGCCGTGATCACCGCACCCATCAGCATGGTATCGCAACGGACATCGTTGGTCATGAGAATAAAGGCCGCCGAACAGCCGAGCATGAGGGTTGCGCGGCGAGCCATCTCCGAACCATGGTAGCGGAGGGTGAAACGATAGGTGGAATACAGGCCCATGGCGGCGAAAAGGATGCTCGGCAACCGATAGCTCCAGTTATGCACGCCGAAGAGTTTGAACGACAGGGCCGATAGCCAGAACAACAGCGGGGGTTTGTCCAGGTATGGCTCATCGCGATAGAAGAGATGGAGGACATCACCGCGCCGCACCATATCGCGTGCCATGCCGGCATACTGGGCGGCATCCACCTCCATCACATCCAACCCAGCTCCAGCGATCACAAGGACGGCGATGGCGGCTAGACAACCTTGAAAAGCGCGTTCTGTCACGGGGCGCGAAAGTAAAAGGCTTGTTAACGGTTCATGGCGGCCAAAGGGCCAGGTCGTAACATTGCATGGACCACATGGGGCGCCGATCGATAGCCACCTTGATGCTGCTCGCCACCTTGAGCGTGGTCGGTGTGGTGGTGATCCAGCTACTCTGGCTGCAACAGGCATCGCGCTACCGGGACGAGCAGGTGGAGTTGAACCGGGAGCAGGGCGCGCAGCTGGAGAAGCAGTTCAACGACCGGGTGGTGATGGCCCTCACGGACGTCACCGAGCGGATCCTTTCCATCACCAAGGACCCCACGGACCTGTACGATGCGGTGAAGCAGGTGCGCCCGAACTACTTCGCGGTCTCGATCAACGACACGGTACACCCCTACCTGCTGGAGGCCATGCTCCGGAAGGAATTCAGCCGCCGCAACATCCAGGAGGACTTCGAGTACGGCATCTACGATTGTTTCACGGACAGCATCGTATACGGCAACTACGTCTCGCTCGATAGCGCCGACAACGACACGGTGGCCCACAGTGAATTGCAGAAGTTGGACAAGGACGGCCACTACTTCGGCGTGTACTTCCCCCGACGCCGAAGCACCTTGTGGGAAGAGGAGACCGGCACATGGATGTGGATCTTCCCCTTCGTGGTCACGCTCATCGTGTTCACCTTCTTCGCGTACAGTGTATGGGTGATCCTGCGCCAGCGGAAGCTGAGCGAGATGAAGAACGACTTCATTGGCAACATGACCCACGAGCTCAAGACCCCGATCAGCACGATCGCATTGAGCAGCGAGGTACTGAGCGACCCCGGCATCGTGGATGAACCGGACCGGCTGCGGCAATATGCCCGGATCATCCGGGGGGAGAATGAACGACTGCGGATCCAGGTGGAACGGGTACTGCAGCTGGGGTCGATGGACAAGGATAAACTGGAACTGAAACGGGAACAGGTGGACATGCACGCCATCGCCCGCGAGGTGGAGGAGCATTTCCGGTTACAGGCCCAGGAGCGCGGGACGCGGATCAGCCTGAAGCCCGGGGCGCAGGGCCACACGGTGCATGGCGACAGGGTACACCTCACCAATGCATTGACGAACCTGATCGACAATGCACTGAAGTATGGCCGCCCAGGTGGTTCAATCGAGGTGGTCACATCGAGCCGGGGTGGCGAATTCGTGCTATCCGTCACCGATGATGGGATCGGCATAAGGAAGGAGGACCTTCGGCACATCTTCGAACGCTTCTACCGGGTGCATACCGGCAACGTGCATGATGTGAAAGGGTTCGGGCTGGGCCTGCACTACGTGAAACAGATCGTTGAAGCGCATGGCGGTGGTGTATCCGCCCGTAGCGACTTCGGCAAAGGCAGCACCTTCATCCTTTCGCTTCCCCTCGCAGGGTGACCATTCGATCCAAGGCACATGAACGCACAGAAAGCAAGCATCCTATTGGTGGAGGACGATCAGAACCTGGGTTTCGTGATCCAGGACGCCCTGAAGCGGAGCGGCTACAACGTACACCTGTGCCGGGATGGCAAGGAGGGGTTGAGGCAATTCAATGAGGTGGTGTATGACCTGTGCGTACTTGACGTGATGCTACCGAACAAGGACGGCTTCAGCCTGGCGGAGGACATCCGGAAGACCAATGCCGAAGTACCGATCGTCTTCCTCACCGCCAAGAGCCAGACCGATGACCGGATCGCAGGTTTCAAGGCGGGCGGTGACGACTACCTCACCAAGCCGTTCAGTCACGAGGAGCTCATCCTTCGGATCGAGGCGATCCTCCGCCGTACCCAAGGACGTACCGAGGACCAACGCGGGCGGGATCTCTTCGAGATCGGCACGTTCACCTTCGATCATCGCAACCTCGTGTTGAGCCATCCCTCCGAAGAACGCAAACTCACGAAGAAGGAAGCGGAGGTGCTGCGTTTGCTTTGCATGCACAAGGACAATGTGCTGCCCCGTGAGTTGGTGTTGAACATGGTGTGGGGGGACGATACCTACTTCCTCGGTCGCAGCCTGGACGTGTTCATCAGCCGACTTCGCAAATACCTGAAGGCCGATCCATCGGTCCGGATCGTGAACGTTCATGGGGTCGGTTTCAAGCTGCATGTGGATTGAGCGATCGCGATCGAACGTTGACGTTACCAAACGCACGATCGATCGCATTGATCTGCATTGATACGCTGCAATGCCCGTCCAACAAGGCATTCAGAGCAGATCCATCCATGATGATCACATACTGCACACGCAATGACGATGCACTGATGACACATGAAGGATCATCCAGGACGCATCGGAGCGGATCAAGTGCATCGATCGATCACATGGATCATTCCAGAACGTGTTCAACGATATCAACAATAAATGGTGGAACTTTTTTTGATGTCCATGCGTACATATTCGGGTCAACGCAATTACGTTTGACACAAACAAACCCATTCGCCATGGCAAAGAAGGCAGCTAAGAAAGCAGCAAAGAAGGCAACCAAGAAGGCCGCCCCTAAGAAGGCAACCAAGAAAGCCGCCCCTAAGAAGGCCGCAAAGAAGGCTGCGAAGAAGAAGTAAGCAGCGTTCCACGAACGCAAGGAAGGCCCCGATCATTCGGGGCCTTTCGCTTTTCACCCCCATCCGCGTTCGATCGGTCATGTCGTGGTGGTGATGATGTGGGCCACCATCGCCTTGGTCGCATCGCGGAACACATGGGCGACCGCCGGGAGGGCGTCGTGCAAGTCGGACTCATCCCGATGGGTAGGTGAAGCGGACCATCACTCCGTTCGCTCTCACGGGATCATACGCCACAAGTTTGTTCCTATCCACATCCTCCACAGCGATCGGCCGGACCCCAGCTTGACCGGTCAACTCCCATGCGGTCATCGTTCAATTCTTCCTTGTGAGTTGGCCCATCGATGGTCGATCAGCTGTGCTGACCGGAAGTGCGCCGAAAGCAGCACGCCGCAGGCAAAGCGTACGCTGCGAAAGGAGATGGCACAGCGAAACCGGATCGAATGCAATTTCGGTCAGGCCAAGAACGCTTACGGACTGGAACGCATACCCGCAAGGCTCAAGGCCACCAGCGGATCGTGGATCGCCGCGATCTTCCTGGTGATGAACCTCAAGGTGCTCATCGATCAGCTCCCCGACCGCATCAACTTGTTCATCCGCTTGTTCCTGCACTTGGAAGAACCAGCACCCAGGTTCTGCACCGACCCGCTTCAACCTGTCCCTTCATCCTTCCGCAGCCACCACACCCCCAACATTCCATTCAACGGATCGGTCCGTGATTACTTCAGCAGATCCCATTCATGCGAGATGGTATGAGCAAGCCGGGGGAATTCGAGTATCGGATCGGTAGGAGCCCACGGCACTCCATGAATGAGCATAGCTGGGCCACCTACGTTCGGCGGGATCGGGAAGGTGGAAAGCCATGGGACCAGGGTGCGATACGCTTTGCCCCCCACATGCATCTCGAACGACCATGGCGATACCAGGAGAACCTTGGACCGATCAAGTGTGGTGGTGAAAGAGGTCCAAAGGAAAAGGCCGCCCTGGATCGGGACAGCCTTTTCCTAATGCGTCGGATCGAGCGATCAACCGCCGGTCAACAATCGCTTCACCACTACGGCCACTGCACCCCCATCCGCTCTTCCCGCGAGGCGCTTGTTGGCCTCTCCCATCACCTTGCCCATATCGGCCATTCCGGTCGCATGGAGTGCTCCGATCACTTCACGTACCACGTTCGCCACCTCTGTCTCGCTCATACGTGCGGGCAGGTAGGCTTCGATCACCGCGGCCTGCACCTCCTCCTCCGTGGCCAGGTCCGCACGGCCTTGCTGATGGTAGATCGTCGCACTCTCCATACGCTGCTTATGCAACTTCTGCAGGATCCTCAACGCTGTTGTTTCATCCAAGCCCGCCTGGCCTCCTTCCTTGGTCAATTCGAGCAGGATGGCGCTCTTGATGGCCCGCAGCGCGTTCAACCGGTCCTTCTCCCGGGCGAGCATCGCCGCTTTGATGTCGGCATCGATCCGTTGTTGCAGGTCCATGTGAGGTCGGTCAATCCACGTTATCGTGCAGGAACGGGTTGTTCCGGCGCAGTTCAACACGGCGGTCGCCGTTCTCGTCGGTCCCCTCGGTGAGGGTGAAGCGGCTCACATTGCTGTCGGTGCTGTGGGTCCCCTCGTTCAAGGTGACGTTCTTCCGCTTGTACGCCGGTTCACGCTCCAGGTCGTTCAACCCGTTCGGCGTACGCAGACGCATGTTGATCTCGCGCACCTTCGCCACACGCTGTTCCACGCGGCTCTGATGCTCGGCCGGTGAGAGTCGTGCTTCCGAGACCTCTCCGCGCACTTCTGGCACAGCACCCTGTTCGGTATTGCTGGAGGTGCTGTCATAGAGCATGTGAACGCGTTTCTCCGGTTCAGCGGCCGGTGTGGGCTGCGCGGTCGCCGGTTTGGTGGTCTCCACACGATCCACCATGGAACGATCCCTGTTCACCTGTGGGAAATCGAGGGTCGGCTGTAGGATGGTCGGGGTGGTCACCGGTGGTGCCTCCGGCTTCTTGTCCACCACGGGTCCGGATTCAACCGGCTTGAGATAGGGTTCCAGCTCGGTTGGCGCTTCGATGGCAGGAGGTGGGACCGGGGCCTTCGGAGCGCTCGCCTCCACCGGGTTCACGATCGCCTGGGTGATCATCGTGGGACGGTCGGCATCCAGTGGGATGACCGTGCGCGTATTGCGCTCCACGGCGATGTCACCGGTCTCCGGGTTCAATTGGAACCCGGTGGCGATGATGGTGATCCGGACCTTATCGCCCAGGGCGTCATCCTTGCCATAGCCCCAGATCACATCGGCGGAGCTACCTGCAGCCTCCTGGATATGATCGGTGATCTCGGACATCTCGTCCATGGAGAGCGCGCGTTCGCCATGGGTCACGTTGAGCAGGACGTACTTGGCGCCCTTGATGTCGCTGTCGTTCAGCAACGGTGAAGAGAGCGCCTCGTGGGCCGCACGCAGAGCGCGATCCTCGCCTTCGGCCTCGGACATGCCCATGATCGCCACGCCACTTCGGGTCATCACGGTGCGTACGTCCTCGAAGTCAACGTTCACCTTCCCGATCTTGTGGATGATCTCAGCGATGCCGCGAGCCGCAGTGGACAGGACATTGTCGGCATGCTCGAAGGCATTGTCCAACGACAGGTCGCCGTAGAGGTCGCGCAATCGATCGTTGTTGATCACCAGCAGCGTGTCCACGGCGTTGCGCATCTCCTCGATACCGGCATCGGCTTGATTCTTCCGTTTGCGACCCTCCCATTGGAACGGGCTGGTGACGATACCAACGGTGAGGATGCCCATGTCGCGGGCGATCCGTGCGATGACGGGTGCGGCGCCGGTCCCGGTACCTCCCCCCATACCGGCGGTGATGAAGACCATCTTCGTGCGGGTGCTCAGGAGCGCCTTGATCTCATCGATGTTCTCCTGCACGGCCTGGTTGCCCCGTTCGGGGATGGAACCGGCGCCAAGGCCCTCGGTGAGGGTGAGACCGAGTTGCAGCTTAACTGGGATGGGGCTCACATCCAGTGCCTGGCGATCGGTATTGCAGATGATGAAGTCCACGCCCTTGATGCCTTGGGTGAACATGTAGTTGACGGCGTTACTGCCGCCACCGCCCACGCCGATCACCTTGATGATCGAGCTGAGCTCTTTGGGAAGGTCGAATTTCATGAGGTTGGGATTTTGGAAGGTGAACGGGAGGGGTCGTTTCAGTTCTCGTCGTCCTTGAGCATCTCGGACGCGCTATTGATGAAGTTGTTGAAGAAGCCGCTCAGCGTGCCTTTCGAGTGCCCCTTCACGGCCACCTTCTCGGCACGGTCGTTGGCCACCTCGAACTGCTTGGGGCGTTTGCGCTCCAGGTGGTCGAAGCCCTTCATCACGAGGCCAACACCGGTCGCATAGAGCGGGCTGGTCACGGCATCCACATTGCTCTTGGCCAGGTGTTCATTGGGGTAGCCGATCCGGGTGCTCATCCCGGTCATATACTCCACGAGCTGTTTGAGGTGCTTCAATTGGGCACCGCCACCGGTGAGGACCACTCCGGCGATCAGCTGCTTCTCGATCCCGCTGTTCTTGATCTCGAAGTACACATGGTCCAGGATCTCCTCCATGCGGCACTGGATGATCTCGGCCAGGGTGCGCAAACTGATCTCCTTCGGATCCCGGCCGCGCAGGCCCGGAATACACACCACTTCATTGTCCTTGTTCTCCGATGCGAGCGCACTGCCGAACTTGGTCTTCAACTGTTCGGCCTGGTCACGCATGATCCCACAGCCCTGTCGGATGTCCTCAGTGATGACATTCCCACCGAAAGGGATCACGGCGGTATGACGGATGATGTTATCGTAGAAGATGGCGATGTCGGTGGTTCCTCCTCCGATATCGACAAGGACGACGCCCGCTTCCTTTTCTTCGGCGCTCAGGACCGCATCCGCACTGGCAAGGGGTTCGAGGATCAGTTCGGTGACCTGAAGGTTGGCCCGATGCACACACTTGTTGATGTTGCGTGCGGCGGTGACCTGGCCACTGATGATGTGGAAATTGGCCTCCATGCGGATGCCGCTCATGCCGATCGGATCGCGGATACCCTGTTCGCTGTCCACGATGTATTCCTGGGGGAGCACGTGGATGATCTCCTCTCCCGGCGGCATCACAAGGCGGTATGTCTCTTCGATGAGGGCATCGATGTCGAGCTGGGTGATCTCCTCCTCCAGGCTCTCGCGCATCTTCATTCCGCGATGTTGCATGCTCCGGATATGTTGTCCGGCGATGCCCACGTTCACGGTATCGATATCCATTCCCGCGTTGTCACCGGCCTCCCGCACAGCGGCCTTGATGCTCTCCACGGTCTTCTGGATGTTGGCGACCACGCCACGGCTGATCCCGTCGCTCTTGGCCTTGCCCATGCCGAGGATCTCGATCTTCCCCTGCTCGTTCTTCCGCCCGATGATGCAGGCGATCTTCGTCGTTCCGATATCGAGTCCGGCGACGATGTCTTGGTTGTGGTCCATGGTGTTCGTGACGTGTTAGGGCGTTGTTCGTTTGGTGCACACGACCTGGTCGGCGTAGCGCAGGTCGATCCGCGCGTAGCTCCTCCAACCGGCCTGGGGTATTCCTTGTTCGTAGAAGATCCTTAGTTTCTCCAATCGCTGTGGCAGTTCGCTGCCATCCCCGATCAGTATGCGTTGTCCACCGATGCTCGGGATCAGTTCGAATTCACCATCCGTGGTCATCACCACTTGGTCGATGAGCGCCTTCCAGAAGGGATCGGCGACGATGTGCAGCGCCAACCGGTGGATATCGTCCGAACGGAATGTCTCTGGCCTACCCTCCCTGGCATACACGTTCTGGACCAACGCCGGATCCACGGACCCATCGGTCTCGCCGGTCACCACCAATACACGTGCGGTGTAGGTACGGCTCGTGGGCATCGTCCAGCCCTCCTTATCGATGTAGTACGATCCTCCGTCCGGTTCGATCACACGTACGATCGGGACCCGCTGCTCCACACGGGCGTGCAGCCGACCATCCATCGTGTGGTACACCTCTGCCTTGGCCACACTGGGGATGGCCGCCAGGCGTTCCTCGATCCGGGTGATGTCCACGCTGGCCGTGGGTGAGCCCACCACGTCGGTACCCTGGTCGAGGATCTCCTGGCGCACGGTACGCTCGTCGATGAAGTGGTTGCCCTCGGTGCCTTGCACGACCACGTCCAGGTCCGTTATGGGCGTACGATCCGTGGTACGCTCCACGAAGCCCAGGGCCACCATGACCCCGATCACCGCGAGGGCGATGCCGAGTGGGCGAAGGATCCGTTTCAACTTCTTCATGATCGGTCACGTTCGTTCAACAGGCTTTCGACCACAGGCACCAGGCGGTCGATATCGCCAGCACCCAGGGTAACGACCACTTCCCCATGGCTTCGGCGTAGTTCTTCCAACAGGCGCTCACGCGTCACACATTGCTTCGCGGCCATGGGTATCTGTTCCAACAACCATTGGGAGGTGATACCCGGTATGGGTTCCTCACGTGCAGGATAGATGTCGAGGAGCAGGAGTTCATCCAGGGCGGAAAGGCTCCTTCCGAAGTCCTTCGCGAGGTCGCGTGTGCGTGAATAGAGGTGCGGCTGGAAGATGCCGGTGATCCGCTTCCCGGGATACATCTCCCGCACACTTTCGATACAGGCATCCAGTTCCTTGGGGTGGTGGGCATAGTCATCGATGAGGACCACGCTCGACCCCTTGATCCGTGTCTCGAAGCGGCGCGAAACACCTCGGAAGGAATCCAGCCCCTGGCGCAGGGCTGCCGGGGACACCCCCTCTCGAAGGGCCATGGTGCTCGCTGCGATGGCATTCTCCACGTTGTGGCGACCTGGCATGCCCAAGCGCAGGTCGGTGATCAGGTGGCCTTCGGCGTTCAGGTCGAAGTGGTAGGTGCCGCGCTCCACACGCAGGTTCTCCGCACGGGGTGGTCCGGAGCTGCCGAGCGCATAGGTGGTCACGCCGGGCCGACCGCTGAAATGCGCCGCGATACGTTCATGCACCAGCAACGGGCCATCGCCGAGCGTGGCGAAAGCGGTGTACGCATCGAACATGGCCTCGGGGGTGCCGTAGATGTCCAGGTGGTCCGGGTCCATCGCCGTGATCACCGACCCACTGGGATGAAGGCGCAGGAAACTGCGATCATACTCATCGGCTTCCACCACGTTCACCACCGCATCATCGTTCAGCAGCACATTGGTGCCGTAGTTCACAGCGATACCTCCCAGGAAAGCATTGCAGGGCACACGCCCCACGGTGAGCAGGTGGGCGAGCATGGTGCTCACCGTGGTCTTTCCGTGCGTACCGGCCACAGCGATGGTCCGCTTGTCGCGGGTCACCATGCCGAGCACTTCCGCACGTTTGACGATCCGGGCACCGCGTTGTTCCCAGTACGCGAGCAGCGGACTGGTGGTCGGCACGGCCGGTGTACGCACCACCATCACCTGATCGGGTGCCGCCTCGCGGAAATCGTCCGGTATCATACGCGGATCCTCCTCGAACTGCACATCGATGCCTTCGCTCAGCAACTGGTTGGTCAACTCGCTTGGCGTACGATCGTAACCGGCCACATCGGCACCATGCCTCCGGAAATAACGGGCAAGGCCGCTCATGCCGATGCCGCCGACACCGATGAAGTAGAGCTTATGTCCCTGGTGTCGGTTCATGATCGTGGGCGTGTGGTCTCCATCCGTTCCTTCGTCCTACCCAGTCGGATCACCTCGACAGCGATCATCTCGGCAGCATTCAGCACGCCCATGTCCGCGATGGTCACCTGGAGGCGTTCCAATGCCTGCTTGTCGTTGATCAACCCCAGAACGGTGGGACCGAGATCGCGCACGGCATCGGCATCCTTCACCAATACCGCAGCACCCCGGTCGGTCAATGCCCGTGCGTTGTGCGTCTGGTGATCTTCCGCAGCGGTGGGCAACGGCACCAGGATCGCAGGCTTCCGCACCAGGCACAACTCGCTCACGCTGATGGCCCCGGCGCGTGCGACCACAAGGTCCGCCACCGCGTAGGCGTAGTCCATCCTGGTCACGAACTCATGCACTTTGCAGTCCGCGTATCGGAGGCGGGCTACAGCTTCCGCTGCTTGCTGGTGGTAGGGCGTTCCAGTTTGCCAGATCACCTGCAGACCCGCGGCCTGGAAGTCCTTCAACGCGGCCTCGACCCCACGGTTCACGCCACGTGCTCCTAGGCTGCCACCGGTGATGAAGAGCACCGGCTTGTCTTCCGAAAGGCCGAAATGCTCCATCCCTCGTGGCCGCTTCCCTTCCAAGCGCACCACCTCCTGCCGTACCGGGTTCCCGGTCCGTATGACCTTCCCCTTCGGGAAGAAACGGTCCATGCCTTCGTATGCCACGCAGATCCGGTCCACACGCTTGGCCAGATAGATGTTCGTCTTTCCGGGGAAGCTGTTCTGCTCCTGAATGAGCGTGGGCACCTGCATGCGTTGGGCCGCGGCAAGTACCGGTCCGCTCGCGTAGCCGCCCACTCCCACGGCCACATGCGGCTTGAAGGTTCGCACCAGGTGTCGCGCCTTCATCATGCTACGGAACAAGCGCCAAGGCAGTCCGAGATTCTTCAGAATGGATCCGCGCTGGAAGCCCCGGATGGGCAGGCCCTCGATGGCGTACCCCGCGGCTGGCACCTTCTCCATCTCCATCTTCCCTTCGGCCCCCACGAAAAGGAAGCGCGCATCCAACACCTGCTCGCGCACCGCATTGGCGATGGCGATGGCCGGGAAGATGTGACCGCCGGTGCCGCCACCGGAGATCATCACCCGCAGGTCCGCCTCAGGCGAGTGTGGTACGCGGCCGTTGGTCATTGGTGGAGATGGGTGATCGTTCTTCGTTCCCTCGGCTCACGCTGAGGATGACGCCGATGGCGAGGCAGGTGAACCATACGCTGGTACCTCCCATGCTCACGAGCGGCAAGGGTTGGCCGGTGACCGGTACAAGGTTGACGGCAACGGCCATGTTGATCATGGCCTGCATCACCAGCATGAGCCCCAAGCCCACCGCTGCGAGGCCACCGAATGGTTTGGCGCAAGCCGAGGCGATCCGGACCGTACGGAAGAGAAGGATGAGGTAGAGCAGCAAGAGGCCCAGGCCACCGAGGATGCTGCCATACTCCTCGATGATGAAGGCGTAGATCATATCGGAATAGGGGTGTGGCAGGAAGTTGCGCGACTGCCCGCTGCCTGGTCCGTTCGGCAGGAAGCCGCCCGAAGCGATCGCGATCTTGGCGTGCTCCACCTGGTAGTTGGCATCGTGGTCCTCCACACCGAAGGATTCGATCCGGCCCACCCAGGTATCCAATCGCGGCAACAGACCGGGGGTGGACTTCGCGAGCAGGAGCAAGAGCACGAACATGCCCACAGCGGACCCGACGATCACCAGCATGTGTTTCAGTGGGACCTGGCCGATGAACATGATGACCAGACACACGGTGAATAGCACGGCCGCCGTGGAGAAGTTGGCCGGAAGGATGAGGCCGCAGATGGCACCGACGGGCACCATGAGCTTCACGAGCACATCGCGGAGGGACCACTCCTGGTCCTGGTGCTTGCCCAGCACACGGGCCAGGTAAACGACAAGCACCACCTTGGCCGGATCACTCGTCTGGAAGCTCTGGTTGATGATGGGGATGGTGATCCAGCGACTCGCGTCGTTGATATTGGACCCCAACAGGAGCGTGAGCAGGAGCAGGACCGCCACCACGCCGATCAGGAGTTGCGACAGGCGGGAGTAGATGGTGAACTGCTGGTTGGCCACGAGGTACATGATCGCACCACCGGTGAGCAGCATGATGCCGTGTTTCAACAGGTAGTGCATGGTGCTGCCGCCCTCGTGCTTGAATGCGAGGGAACTGATGGAGCTGTAGACCGCGAGCAGGCTGATCAGTCCCAGGAAAAGGACGGTCATCCAGACCACGCGATCACCCTTCAGCTTATGGAACACCGTGTTCATGGTCGTTCACTATAGGTCGCGCACGGCACGTTTGAATTCCGCACCCCGTTCCTCGTAGTTGGCGAAACCATTGCCGCTTGGGCAGGCTGGGCTGAAGAGCACCGCACCTTCGGGCAACACGAGTTCGTTGGCGAGGAAGACGGCGGTGCGCAGATCATCGGTCACATAGAGGTGCTGCACGGGGGAGGCACCCTCCCGCTCCACCGCATCGATCGCGCGTCCGAAGAGCACCATAGCGCTCACCTTCTCCATGAGAAGGTCCTGCACATATCCCTCATCCATCTCGGCGCTCACATCACCCACGATCCATACCACCTTGGTGGACATGCGCCCCAACGACTCCAGGGCCGCATCGAGGAAGGTGGAGCGGGAGTCGTTGATGTAATCCACACCATTGATGGTCGCCACGAGTTCCATGCGGTGCGGGCCGGAACCCTGCGTGGCAAGGCCGGCACGACGGGCATCCACCAACTGGCCACCGGCCAGGCGGAGCGGGGAGGTCGGATCCTTCTCTTCCATGTGGTCCATTGGTCGTGGTATTAAAGTGCTTTCACCGCGGCCTTGAATCGGCGGCCACGTTCCTCGTAATTCTCGAAGAGATCGAAGCTGGCACAGGCCGGACTCAGCAGGACCACATCTCCGGATTCGGCCATGCTGTTCGCGGTGGCCACGGCCTGCTCCGCGCTGTTCGTATCAACAATGAGCGGGACCAGACCTCCGAAGACCTGGTGGATCCGCGCGTTATCCGTGCCCAGGCACACCACGGCCTTCACCTTCTCCTTCACCAGTGGCAGCAAGGGACCGTAATCATTGCCCTTGTCCACCCCACCGACCACCCAGATCACGGGCTTGGCCATGCTCTCCAGGGCGTACCAGGTGGAATTCACATTGGTGGCTTTGGAGTCGTTGATGAACTCCACACCGTGTACCATGGCGACATGTTCCAGGCGATGTTCCACGTTCTGGAAATCGCTGAGGCTGTCACGTACGACCTCATTGCGGATCTCCAGGACACGGGCGGCGATCCCCGCTGCCATGGAGTTGTACACATTGTGCTTCCCTTTGAGCGCGAGTTCGATGATCGACATGTGGAAGGTGGATCGGTTTGTGGTGATGTGGAGGTGTTCGTCCTGCAGGTAAGCGCCTTGATCGACGCTGTGTTGGATGGAGAAGGGCCATGTACGCGCCTTCACGGAATGCGATCGCAGCCAGGCGTTGGACTCTGGATCATCCGCACAGTGGATGAAGTGGTCCTCTTCCCGCTGGTTCATGGCGATGCGGAACTTGCTCGCCACATACTTCTCCATGCGGTGATCGTACCGGTCCAGGTGGTCCGGGGTGATGTTCAGCAGCACCGCGACGTGCGGCCGGAACTCTCGGATCCCGTCGAGTTGGAAGCTGCTGAGCTCAAGCACGTAATAGGCGTTGTCGCCATCGGCCACGAGACCGGCGAAACTGGTACCCACGTTGCCGCCCACGGCCACATCCAGTCCGGCCTTCTGGAGGATGTGATGAGTAAGCAGCGTGGTCGTGGTCTTTCCGTTGCTTCCGGTGATCGCCACGATACGGCCGTTGGCATAACGGTATGCGAACTCGATCTCGCTGATCACCGGAATGCCCTGGTCGCGTGCGGCCATGACCAGCGATGCCGTTTCCGGGATGCCCGGGCTCTTCACGATCTCATCAGCGGCCAGGACACGTGCGGCGCTGTGCCCCCCCTCCTCGAAGTCGATGCCCGCCGCTCTCAACGCGTCGCGATAGGACGGTTTCACCGACCCGTGGTCGCTCACGAACACATCGAGGCCGTGTTTCCGTGCCAGCCGCGCCGCACCAACACCGCTCTCCTGCGCTCCGAGTATGACGAGCTTCTTCATCGCAGTTTGAGGGTTACGATGGAGAGCACGGCCAACATGATGCCCACGATCCAGAAGCGGCTCACGATCTTGCTCTCGTGGATCCCGCGCTTCTGAAAATGGTGGTGCAGCGGTGACATCAGCAGGATCCGGCGACCTTCGCCGTACTTCCTGCGTGTGTACTTGAAGTAGGACACCTGGGCCATCACGCTCAGGTTCTCCACGAGGAAGATGCCGCAGAGCACGGGGATCAACAACTCCTTCCGCACCAGGATCGCCAGTGTAGCGATGATCCCCCCAAGCGCCAGGCTGCCGGTATCGCCCATGAACACCTGTGCCGGATAGGCGTTGTACCAGAGGAAGCCGATGCATGCACCGAGCAGTGCACCGATGAACACCGCGAGCTCCCCGCTGCCAGGGATGTACATGATGTCCAAGTACTGGGCGAAGAGGATATTACCGCTCACATAGGCCAAAATGCCCAGTGCGAGCACCATGATCGCCGAGGTACCGGTGGCCAGTCCATCCAGCCCGTCGGTGATGTTCGCCCCATTGCTGACAGCCGTGATGATGAAGATGACGACGAGGATGTAGAGCACCCAGGTGTATTGGCGCGCACTGTTGCCGAAGAGCCTGGCAAGGATGGAGGAGTAGTTGAGCTCGTTGTCCTTCACGAAGGGGATGGTGGTGTTCGGCGACTTCCGGTTCAGCATGAAGTGCGGTGTCCCATCCTCTTCGGTGATGATGTGTACGTCCTTCTCGTCGAACTGCTGGGCAATGACCTCCGGAACTTCCACACGGGTGCGGATCTCCGGGTGGAAATAGACCGTGGCCCCGATGATGATGCCCACACCGACCTGGCCCACCACCTTGAACTTGCCGGCAAGGCCACGTTTGTCCTTCTTGAAGACCTTGATGTAGTCGTCGATGAAGCCGATGGCACCGAGCCATAGGGTGCTCACGAGCAGTAGGAGGATGTAGATGTTGTCGAGACGTGCGAAGAGCAGGGTGGGGATGATGGTGGCCGAAAGGATGATGAGGCCGCCCATCGTTGGAGTGCCTTGTTTCTGGACCTGCCCTTCGAGCCCCAGATCGCGCACGGTCTCCCCCACCTGCATACGCCGAAGCAGGTTGATGATACCCTTACCCCACCACAACGAGATGAGCAGCGAGACGAATACCGCCAGGGCCGCTCGGAAGGAGATGAAGCCGAACAAGCCCGCACCGGGAACGCTTGCACCAAGCCGATCGAAGAGGTGGTACAGCATTACTTGTGGAGGAGTTCGAGGGTTTCCTGCAACACGGCCACATCATCGAAGGGGTGCTTCACCCCGTTGATCTCCTGGTAGGTCTCGTGGCCCTTTCCGGCGATGAGCACCACATCCCCTGCCCTGGCGATCCCCACCGCCTGGCGTATGGCCTCGCGCCTGTCCTGGTTCACGAACACGCGGGACTGGTCACCGGCCTGTACACCTTGGCGCATCTCGTTGAGGATGTCCATGGGATCCTCGCTGCGCGGGTTGTCGCTGGTGAGCACCACCTGGCTGCTCATGTCCGCGGCGATGCGGGCCATCACCGGTCGTTTGGTCCGGTCGCGGTCGCCACCGCAGCCCACCACCGTGATCACCTGTTCGCTGTCGCCCACCACATCGTTGATCGTCCCGAGCACGTTCTTGAGCGCATCGGGGGTGTGGGCATAGTCCACGATGCCGATGATGCCACCGGTGCTGCGCACGATCTGGAACCGGCCGCGCGGTGGTTGCAGATCGCTGATCGCGGTGAGCACATGCATCACCGGTTCTCCGAGCCGGATGGCCACCGCGTACACTGCGAGCAGGTTACTGGCGTTGAACTCACCGATCAGCCGGGAGTAGATGTCCTGCCCGTCGATATGGAGGTGCAGACCGGTCAGCTGGTTCTCAACGATGCGGGCCTTGTGGTCGGCCATGTTCCTCACCGCATAGGACCGCTTCTCCGCCTTCGTGTTCTGTAGCATCACCGCGCTGTTCGCGTCATCGGCGTTCACCAGGGCGAATGCGGAAGCGGGCAGGTGATCGAAGAATCGTTTCTTGGCCTTGATGTATTCGGCGAAGGTCCCGTGGTAGTCCAGATGGTCGTGGGTGATGTTGGTGAAGACCGCACCGGTGAAATGCAGACCGGTGATCCGTTCCTGTACCACGCTGTGGGAGCTCACCTCCATGAAGCAGTGCGTCACCTTCTCGGCCACCATGGTGGCCAGCAGTTCATTCAACTGCACCGCATCCGGCGTGGTATGGGTGCTGGGAAGAACGCGTTGCCCGATCCGCGTTTCCACGGTGCTGATCAGGCCACACTTGTGGCCGAGCGCCCGGAAAAGCCGGAAGAGCAACGTGGCGGTGCTGGTCTTCCCATTGGTGCCGGTAATGCCCACGAGCTTCAATTTCCGCGAAGGGTGATCGTGGAAATTGGCGGCGAGCACGCCGAGCGCGGCAGCGGCATCCTCCACACGCACATACGTGATACCTTCCTTGATCACGGCAGGCAGCACCTCACAGATGATCGCGCTCGCACCCTGTTCGATCGCTCGGACGATGAAATCGTGACCATCCACACGGGTGCCCCGTACGGCGACGAATGCGGTGAAGGCGACCACCTTGCGGCTGTCGAAGGTGATGGCCTCGATGGCCGTGTTCGTGGAACCGACCACCTGCTCGATGCGCACCCGGTACAATATGTCCTTCAGCAGCTTCATGTCAGCTCGATCACGATGGTGGAACCCTCGAAGGCCTTCGATCCGGGTTGGAGTGATTGACGGCGCACCATGCCATTTCCCTGCACCTTCACCTGAAGGCCACGGTTCTCCAGGATGTAGAGCGCGTCACGCAGGCCCATACCGAGCACATTGGGCACCCGGTCCATGTTCGCCGGCACCAGTACGCGAGGGCGTAGCAGCACCGTGGAGTCACCCGCCTCAGTGGTGACCCATTCGCCTTCGCCCGCGATCGTTGTGGGCACACCCAGGCCTTCCAGTGCCACACGCAGATCCGCCGCATGACCGCTCATGGAGACCGGGGTGGTCGGGCCTTCAACCACGGCCAGTTGGGTCTGCTGTTGCAGTTCCAGGCGGTTGCTGTAGATCTTGTCGGCGATCTCCTTGAAGATCGGACCGGCCACCACGTTCCCATAGTAGCCGCTCATGGTGGGGCCGTTCACCACCACCATGCAGCTGTACTTCGGAGCATCGGCCGGGAAGTAGCCGACGAATGAGGCCTGGTAACTGAGGCCATGTTCCTTGTAGCTGCCGTTCTTCGCCACCTGTGCGGTGCCCGTTTTCCCGGCGATGGCGAAATGCGCCGCCCGCAGGTTCGTTGCCGTACCGGAATCCACCACCGCGCGCAGCATGCGATGCACGATGTCCAACGTGGCTTGTGAGCAGATGTGCGGGTTGATCACCTGCGGGGGCATGCGTTCCAGGACTTTGCCATTGCGCGACACCTGGCTCACGAATTGCGGGCGCATCATCCGGCCATTGTTGGCCACGGCATTGTAGAAGGTGAGCACCTGCAGGGGCGTGAACGCGGTCTCGTAACCGATGCTCATCCAGGGCAGGCTCACGCCGCTCCACCCCTTCTCCCCGGGACTGCGCATGGTCGGTAGCGGCTCGCCAGGGATGCGTACACCGGTGGCTTCATGCAGGCCCATACGCTTCAGTCCATCCACGAAACGCTTCGGCTCCTTCTGGTAGGCCTTGTGGACCGCCACGCTGATGCCGGTATTGGACGAGAGTTCAAAGGCCCGTTGCACGGTGATGCGGCCATACCCGCCCTCATGGGAATCGCGCATGATGCGGTTGTAATAGCGCACCTGTCCATTGCGCGTATCCACCGTGTCGGTCGCTTTGATGGTGCCATCCTCGAGGCCCACCATCAGGCTGGCGAGCTTGAAGGTGGACCCCGGCTCCGTGGCATGTGCCACCGCGTAGTTCAGGTCCTCCACATACGTGCTGTCGTTGCGCCGGGTGAGGTTGCTGATGGCCTTGATATAACCGGTCTCCACCTCCATCACCACCACGGTGCCGTACTGGGCGCCGTGCTTGATGAGTTGTCGTTCCAACGCCGCATCGGCCACATCCTGCAGGTTGATGTCGATCGTGGTATGGATATCGCTGCCCGGCACCGGATCGATCCCACTTCCATTGTTCACCGGCATCCACACCCCACCGGTAAGGCGACGCTCCAGTCGGCGCCCGGTGACCCCTCGCAGCCAACTATCGTAACCACCCTCCAGGCCCAGCGTGGTACTGTCGCGAAGCACATAGCCCACACTGCGCGAGGCCAGACGACCGAAAGGATGCACGCGCACGGTGCGCTTCTCAGTGACGAGACCACCCTTGTAACGACCGAGGTTGAAGAGGGGGAAGGTGCGCAGTTGCTGCACCTGGGTGTGGTCGGCCCGCCGTTTGATCAGGTGGTAACGCTCCTTGCGATGGCGGGCGTCGGTGAGGTCGCGCTTGTACTCCAGGGCCGATCGATCGCCAAAGAGGACGGCCAGCCGCTCGCTCAGCGGATCGATATTGGTACGGAACAGCTCATCGGTGAGGCCACTGGCCATCATGTCCATACGCACTTCATACTCGGGCACGCTGGTGGCCAGGAGCCGGCCATCCTCGCTGTAGATATGTCCACGATCCGGTTGTACCGTGCGGTAGGTGGTGCTCACCGTACCCGCCTTTGCCAGCCACTTCTCTCCTTCAGCGATCTGGATCGTGAAGAGCTTGATGGCGATGCCCAGTGCAAAAAGTACGATGGCCACATAGACCATATTGGCACGCGCGCGGAAGTGCTTGTTCTCCTTCATGGGCGCGTGCGTTCGAGGCGGTCTTCCTCGACCTCCAGTTTCACGGGTGGTACGCGGCTCTCCTCAAGTCCGAGCTGGCCGATGCCCGAAGCGACCTGGCTCTGCTGTTCGGCCTTCTCCAGGCGGGCACGCACGGTGATGTACTCCGAACGCAGCTCCTTCAATTCGACATCGGTCCGATGCAGATCGCGCACGACGCGTTCGGTATGGTACCCGTAGGCGATGTACGTGATCATCAGGCCGGCACAGAACAGGATGAATGGCATGTTGCCCAGCACCTTTTCCCGGGTGAGGAAGGAGCCGTTGAGCACACCGATCATCGCTCTTGGAACACGCGCTGAGCCCGCCGCACCACCGGCCTTCCTGGCGGCGGTGCGTGTGGTCGCACCGGAGGCATTCTCCTCCTGTGCTCCCTCTTCCTTCTTTTCGCGCAGCTTGTTCACGTGCGTGTGGCTATTCTCAATCGGGCGCTTCGGGCCCTGGGATTCCTTGCTATCTCATGATCCGTTGGTTGGATCGCCTTATTGCTCGAAGGGTTGAACGGTCGCTTGCGGTTGCCGAAGGCATCTTTCGTTTCCTCACCGCCGGGATCACCACTGCGCATCCAATTCTTCACCAGGCGATCCTCGAGTGAGTGGTAGCTCATCACCACCAATCGACCTCCGGGTGCGATCACCTCGGCGCTCTGTCGCAGCAGTGCCTCGAGCGAGGCCAGCTCATCGTTCACCGCGATCCGCAGGGCTTGGAACACCTGTGCCAGGAAGGTGCTCGCCTTGGCCCGGGGTGTCACCGGCTGCAGTGCTTCCACCAACTGGAACGTGGTGCCTATGCGTGTATCAGCGTTGGCCTTCACCAGTTGCCGTGCTACGCGATGCGCACTGTCCACTTCACCGTACTTGCGCAGTACCGTGGTCAGCGCCGCTTCGTCCAGGTCGCGCAGCAGTTGCGAGGCCGTGCGCTTCGCTCGATGATCCATCCGCATGTCCAACGGGCCATCGGAACGGAAGCTGAAACCGCGGGAACCGGTATCGAACTGGTGACTGCTCACGCCCAGATCGGCCAAGAGGCCATCGACCGGGAGCGCATGGAGATAGCGCAAGTGGTTGCGCAGCCAGCGGAAGTCGGCCTTCACCAGGGTGAACCGCTCATCGTCCGGCGCATTCCTCCAGGCATCACGGTCCCGATCGAACGAGATCAATCGGCCTTTAGGACCGAGTTGACCGAGGATGGCCTTGCTATGGCCTCCGCCGCCGAACGTCACGTCCACGTAGACGCCGTCGGGGCGGATGTTCAATCCTTCAAGACAGGCTTGTAAAAGAACGGGGTCGTGGTACTCATGCGTCATGGGCTTTAGGCTTCCCCGCCATCACTTTCGCCGCCAATGACTTGAAGTCCACTTTCCCGTCGAGCGCACGCTTGTGCAGGGCCTCGCTCCAGATCTCGATGCGGTCGCCCAATCCCGTGAACACGATGTCCTTGCCCAGTTGGGCGTAGGCCATCAGTGGCTTCGGAAGGAGCAGCCGTCCGTTGGCGTCGAGCTCCACCGGCGTGGCCCCATTGAGGAAGCGCCGGATGAACTCCACGTTGTCCGGATCGAAGCGGTTCAGACTGGCCACTTGGGCGCTGGTCCTGTTCCACTCGTCCATCGGATAAAGCACGAGGCACTCGCTGAACACATCGCGGTTCACCACGAAGCCCTTGGACTCCGCCCCACCGAGCTGCTTCTTCAGCGCGGCGGGCAAGAGCACGCGGCTCTTGGCATCCAAGGTCGACGGGTATTCCCCTAACAGGTTCAGCATAGCGCATGCACGCAGGAATGGCGCGAAAGTAGCCGGGGGCGCCCACTTTCAAACACTAATTCCCACGATTTTGCCTTCTTGTTGATAATTCTTCAACGGCGAAGATGTGCAAAAGTTGTCATCCGCTCAATACTGGCCAATAAATCCAGCAAATTGATGGTGGGAAGAAGTGGGAGCTTATCAACACCATAGCAATCCATTAGCCGACTTAGGGGCACCCGGAAAGCGACCGTCCAAAGGTCCATAGGCACGCCATCTATCCACTGTTGTTCAAGCACTTGCGATCAACACCAACCTGTTCATTCGCCCACAAGGGGAAGAAGGTGGGGGACGGTGGAGGTGGCTGGCAGCAAACCGCAGGAAGGCACGGCCCACCAAAGCCGTTCATTCGGGGTGAACGCCTTCTCCCCGACCCAGGAATGGTTCGCGCATCAACATGCGGATGCCTTGTTACAACGAGCCGGTTACATTTGGACGGAAGGCATGGCGAACGAGGAGCACTTGAAACGGGAAGGGGAGTTCACCTATGTCGATGTGGGCGACGGGCCACCATTGATCTTCCTGCATGGGCTCTTCGGTGCCTTGAGCAACTTCGAGGGTCCTATCAAGCACTTCGGTGGGCGGTACCGCGTGCTCATGCCGATGCTTCCGCTGTACACCTTGCCGATGCTCAATACCAACGTACCGGCATTGGCGGATTTCCTCGACCGCTTCGTCAAGCACATCGGGGTTCCGCACGTGAACCTGCTGGGCAACTCGTTGGGCGGCCACATTGCCCTGGTGTATTGCACCAAACACGCGGAACGGATCCGCACCCTGATCCTCACCGGTAGTAGCGGGCTTTACGAGAACGCCTTCGGCGGATCCTTTCCCCGCCGGGAGGACAAGGAATACCTGCGCAAGAAGATCGCCCTCACCTTCCACGATCCGGTGCATGCCACCGACGAGCTGGTGGAAGAATGTTATGTGACGGTGAACGACCGCTCCAAGCTGATCCGCATCCTCTCCCTGGCCAAGAGCGCTATCCGCCACAACATGGCCAAGGACCTGCCGAACCTGCGCATGCCCGTGTGTTTGATCTGGGGCAGGCAGGATACGATCACCCCGCCACACGTTGCAGAGGAGTTCCACTCCCTGATCCCGCAGAGCGAATTGTACTGGATCGATCAATGTGGCCACGCGGCGATGATGGAACACCCCGACGAGTTCAACGGCATCGTGGACCGGTGGCTGGGGAAAACGTTGGGATGAAATGCCAGCTCAGGTACTGGGTAGAGGGTACAGAGTAGTGAGTGCTTACCTCAATGCAATGCACTGCTCTGTACCCTCTGCCCAGTACCCATTACTCCCAGAATGAAAGCCCTCCTCGCCGAACACCTGACCAGCGGTCGCACTGCGAAGGATTGGCCGAAGCCGACACTTCCGGAATATGCCTTCATCGGTCGCAGCAACGTGGGCAAGAGTTCGTTGATCAACATGTTGTGCCACATCAACAAGCTGGCCCGCGTGAGCAACACGCCCGGTCGCACACGGAACGTGGAGCACTTCCGGGTGCAGGGCACATTGACCAGCAAGTCCCCATGGATGCTCGCCGACCTGCCCGGCTACGGCTTCGCAAAAGCCAGCAAGGCCGAACGCGCGGTGTGGGAGAAGATGATCCAGACCTACTTGAAGGAGCGGGAGAGCCTGCAGTGCGTACTGCTCCTGATCGATCCGCGGCTGGAGCCACAGCGCAACGACCTGGACATGGTGCAGTGGTTGGGAGAGAACGGGATCCCCTTCTGCATCGTCTTCACGAAGAGCGACAAGCTCACCGGTCCGAAGGTGGATAGCAACGTGGCTCTCTTCAAACGCACGTTGAGGAAGACCTGGGATCAGTTACCCACCATGTTCATCACCAGTTCCGAAACGTCGAAGGGGCGCGACGAGGTGCTGGGGTTCATTGAAGAAGTGAATGCGCAATGGCGAATACGAAGTGGCGAGTAGCGAGGGGCGAGTGAGTGCCTACCCCGGAAAGCAAGTATCGGCAGGCACTCACTCGCCCCTCGCTACTTATTGCTCGCCACTCTACTTCTTCAACTCCGGCAGCATGTGCTCGGCGAAATAATCGGCGAAGTCGCGCATCTGAGCCGCCATCCTTCCCTCGCCCGTGGCACGCTCGAAGGTATCGGCCATGGTAAGGATGTTCTGGTGGAAGAAGGCCTTCATCTCCTCCACCGTCATCTCCTTGGTCCAAAGATCGATCCGCAGGGTGTTCTTCTCCTTCTCATCCCAGAGTGAGAGCAACACCGCTTTGCTACTGCTCTTCGCCCCATTCTCCTGTGCTTCCCAGTCGATCCGTTCGGGAACGTTGTTGGCATCAAGTTGCACCGAAAGGCGGATATCAGAGGTCTTCATCAAGTTTCAAGTGTCAGGTCTCTATGATCAAGTCTCAAGTTCGGGTCCTTGGAAAGTTGGAACCTGGGACTTGTGCCTTGAGTCTTATCGGGGTTTATAGCTCTTCAGGATCACTCGGGGATCCTCCAGCGCGAACAGTTGTTCAAAGGTCAGCTTCGGGTCATCGTCCATGTGCGCCTTCACCATCCTATAACCCACCCATTCGCCGAGGTGTCCGGGGCTCTCACGCGGCAAGCCGTTCGTGAAGGGGCCATCGTTCATCCAGCGGCCAATGTCCTCGTGCTTCTTGCTGTACAACTGATCCTTGGAGACAAGGTCCCTCCAGATGGCGTACTCGCTGGCCTCGCACCAGGCCAACTGTTCCTTGGTGAACGCGAACTTCAATGCCGGGTCCGTCCCTGGCAGCAAAGCATCGAGCAAGGCCATCACTTTGCCGGTCTCCACCAGGTTGGTGAGCAGATCGGCCCCACGGATATCGCGGGTGTAATGCACCAGCAACCAGCCCTTCAGCGCGCTGGGGACGAGCATTTCCGGTCGCATCCGGTCCTTCACGTATTGCGGGAAGGACTCCGGCGCGAGGTGACCGATCACCGGATGGTCCTTGCCAATGAACCATTCCACGCCGATCCCAAGCACACTATCGGTGGGGAATATCCCGTAATTGAACCCCGAGTTGAACGCGATGACCCGTGGTGTAAGGCTGTCCGGGAAGAGCAGCTTCAACCGTTTGAACGCATCCTCCATCTCCACCCGTTGGGGTTCCATCCCACCGAGCACACTATCGACCGCATGCTGCACCTGCACCCAATCGGGGTCGCTGATGAAGTAGCTGAGCACCATGGGTAGGCGCGGGTCGTCCAGAGGTGCGCCCTGTAGGATGTCCTCGATATAGGTCCTGTAGAATCCACCGTAGGTGGCCCGGGCCCGCTGACTCCGTACCGGTAGGCTATCCCCATTGGCATGGAACAGGTCCTGATCCAATCGCCCGATATGCAGGTCGAGCGACACATCCTTGATAGGCAGGTCGGTGTGACCATCCCCGGCACAGGCCGTCAGAAGCACGGCGGTGAATAGCCGGAAGATCCAGGCGCGTGATCCGTTCAAGCCGTTTACCTTTGAGCGTTCGAAAATGCGCACAAACCTATGAAGAAGGCCCTCCTGATCCTGGTCGCAGCCACATTGGCCGCCCCCACCCTGCACGCACAAGATGATGCCGGCGCCCGTTTCGGCATCAAGCTGGCCCCGAACATGTCCTGGTTCAAGTCCGACACCAAGGGCATCGCCAATGATGGCAGCAAGATCGGATTCACCTTCGGCCTGGCCACCGAATTCCCCATCGGCGAAGCGGGGAATTACCGTTTCGCGACCGGCCTCTTCCTGAACACGGTGGGGGGCAAGTACCTCCAGTCGTTCACCTATACCGAGAACAACCAGGTGCTTACCAAGGACCTGTCCAGCGACGTTGGCCTGCAGTACATCCAGGTGCCGTTGACCATGAAGCTCATGACCAAGGAGATCGGGTACATGCGGTATTACGGCCAGCTTGGATTCGATGCCTGCTTCAATGTACGCGCGAAGGCGGACTTCGATCAGGTGAGCGTGGATCCCGCGAACGGTGGTCGCATCACCTTCATCAAGCTGGATGATGAGGACATCAAGGACAACATCCAGCCGATCCGTGCGGGTCTGGTGGTGGGTGCAGGAATGGAGTACAACTTCTCTGGCAGTACCACCTTGCAGGTCGGCGTCTCGTACAACAACGGCCTCACCAACCTATTGAAGAAGGTGGAAGTGGTGGACGCGAACGGAGCGGTGAAGAAGGCGAAGATGCTGCAGAACTACCTGGAGCTGAACCTCGCCATCTTCTTCTGATCCACCCACATGCTACCGGACCCCGCTCAGAGACCGTGAGCGGGGTCCGCTCATTATAACCCCATGCAGACAACGGCCGTCATCGAGCACATCAGCCAATGGCTGAGGACGTATTGTGAGGACAGTCGGCAACACGGCTTCGTGGTGGGCGTGAGCGGGGGGATCGACAGTGCGGTGACCAGCGGCCTATGCGCACACACCGGCCTGCCCACCCTGTGCGTGGAATTGCCGATCCACCAAGCTCCGAGCCATGTGAGCCGGGCACTGGAACATGTGGCCGCGCTTCAGGCCAGGCACCCGAACGTCGCCCTTGCCCGTGTGGACCTCACCCCCACATTCGATACAATGGCACGTGCCCTGCCCACGGATGGTACCGAAGCGGCGCAACAGCTCGCGCTGGCCAACACGCGCGCCCGCCTGCGCATGACCGCACTTTACCATCTCGCAAGCATTCACCGCAGCCTGGTCGCCGGCACCGGCAACAAGGTGGAGGATTTCGGCGTGGGCTTCTTCACCAAGTACGGTGATGGCGGTGTGGACCTCTCCCCCATCGCGGACCTCACGAAGACCGAGGTGTATGAAGTGGCCCGTACGTTGGGCATCGTGGACAGCATCATGCTGGCCGCGCCCACCGATGGGCTGTTCGGGGACAGCCGCACGGACGAGGACCAGATCGGTGCGAGCTACCCCGAACTGGAATGGGCCATGGAGCTGCGCGAACGGGACGCGGACCTTTCAGCGATGAACCTTAGCGAACGCCAACGGCGCGTACTGGCGATCTTCGACCAACGGCATGCGGCCAATAGGCACAAGATGGAACCGATCCCGGTGTGCCGTATACCTGCCCGGCTGAAGGGCAACTGACCCACTGGGGACCATGGATCACCAGACCACCACACGCACCACGATGCGGGCGACAGCTTGGAGCCTCGCAAGCAACGTGGTGCTGGCCGCCATCAAGTGGATCGGGGGGATCGCAGGACATTCCAACGCCCTCATCGCCGATGCGATCGAGTCCACCACCGACATCTTCAGTTCGTTATTGGTGTTGTTGGGTCTGCGGTACGCCGCACGACCGGCGGACGAGGGTCATCCCTACGGGCACGGTCGCGTGGAGCCGCTCATCACCTTCCTGGTGGTGGGTCTGTTGGTCACCGCCGCCCTGGTGATCGCGCACGAGAGCATCGCGCAGATCCGTACGCCCCACAAGGCCCCCGCCTGGTTCACACTGGTCATCCTCGCGGGCATTGTCATTTGGAAGGAGGTTTCCTACCAGCTCCTGATGCGGAAAGCCCGCAACCTGGCAAGTACAGCGCTCCGAGCCGAGGCCTGGCACCATCGCAGCGATGCGGTCACTTCGGTGGCGGCCTTCATCGGGATCGGCATCGCATTGCTGGGTGGTCCCGGCTACGAGGCTGCGGATGACTGGGCTGCGCTCTTCGCCGCGGTCGTGATCCTGTACAACAGTTACCGCATCTTCCGTCCCGCTTTCGGCGAGATGATGGATGAGGCGGTACATCAGGACCTGGTGACCCGGATCCGGGAGAAGGCCCTGGAGGTGGAAGGGGTCCGTGGCACGGAGAAGTGCTTCGTGCGTAAGAGCGGTCGGCTGCACCATGTCGAACTGCACCTGATGGTGGATGGCACCATTCCTGTGCAGGAAGGACATCGGATCGCTCATGCCGTGCAGGATCATCTGCGTACTGAGGTGCCTCATATCGGCCAGGTCTCAGTGCATGTGGAACCGGCGTGATCGCGGAAGGCCCACTGCATTCCGCGTCGCGGGAGGATCCGATCTCGGGCACAGAGGACCACAGGTTTCCGGTCGGGGAGGAAGGATGTAGGCGGAACCTCCACACCTCATGCCATCTCGCAATGGAACATGTCGTTCTCTCGGTATTACTCAGGCGGCGAGAAAGAATCGGTCGATCTCGGGTTCAAGGGTGCGACTCTATTGTTGCACAAGTTCCTGTGCTGACCTTTCGGTGGACAGGATCACCGGAGAGAACTGAGCAGGACGGCAGGTGAACCAAAGGGTGCGATGGGTCAGGCCCATTACTCTTATCGGTACCTGC
>Ga0209573_1001282_pt1 | contig 40481 bp, 32 predicted proteins | sample TNRBio252014_DNA_FD_185870 | JGI IMG/M metagenome (GOLD analysis project Ga0209573, IMG submission 185870) | Wastewater treatment Type I Accumulibacter community from EBPR Bioreactor in Madison, WI, USA - TNR Reactor_6/25/2014_ DNA (SPAdes)... | ecosystem: Engineered > Bioreactor > EBPR >...
TTAATTTAGTCCAACTTAAAAATGTAAAAAAAATAAAATGTTTAATCGAAATAGTTTAAAAAATTAAAACTGGCAAATTTTAGTCAAACAAGAACTATCCTACGACCGCTTTGAAATTCCTATACTTAAATTTAATACGCAATTTGCTGGCAAAGCATCAATTATTTCTGGGCCAAATACTTCATCTGGGTTCTTTGGTTGCTCCATTGTAAGCGTAATTGACCCAGGGGATGGAAGCATGTTTACAAGTTTTTTAAAGGCCAATGGTTATAATGGTACCTTGAAGCCTTTTACACAGTATGCAGACGAACCCAACGATTTTAAATATTTAACAGGTAATATGAATGTATTGTTTGGCGATTCATCCGTTTTAGTAAAAGACCAAGCTTGGCTTTGCAATAACAGAAGAAAAATTGCGCTAGACTAAATTAAGTAAAGAAAGAATACACTTGGTAAACAGACAAAGAATTTAAGACACAGATAGCACAATCAAATCAGGTGAAAATAAATGTTGAAATTATTCCAAAATAGAATATGATAGAGGTGCTAAATAAAACATGCTATATACACTCACTTCAACAGTAACTTTAAAACACCAAAAATCTCATGCAATACAATCACTTATTGCATGAAGTAATTCGATTGCTTTAACAATTAATTTTGAGAGGAAATTGCCCATGACAGCATACCGCCACCAATTAATTCTAGCCTTGCTTTTTATGAATACCCTTTGCTTATGGGCAGACGATTCACTTAAAAGCAATACGGGCATTGATGAATTAAAAATCAAACGCGAAGATGTTTTTGAATTTAACACTAAGCCAAGCGTTGATATGCAAGGCGATCGTGTTGAAATTAGCTTTGAAACCAAATCCTTTTGCGATACTACTATTGTAATTGAAAACAGTGAAGGAAAAATCGTTCGACATCTTGCAAGTGGCGTATTAGGTACAAACGCCCCTCTGCCTTTTCAAAAAAATAGTAAAGCACAAAAAATAGTCTGGGATGGCAAAAACGATCAAGGCGACTACATTGACAACAAAGAAAGATATAGCGTTAGGGTATCGCTTGGTTTAAAACCACAGTTTGAAAAAAATGTGTTGTGGTCGCCTTATCAAAGAATTGGGTCAAAAACCCCTATATTAACAGCATGTGATGAAGGTGTTTTGGTCTTTGATGGCAAAGGGGTTGATCATTTACGCTTGTTTGACCACGATGGTAAATACAAAAGAACCATTTACCCTTTTCCAGCCGATAAACTAAATTCAGTAAACGGGTTAAATTTACATGAATTCCCTCAAAGTAAACAAAAACTACCTTTAAAAAACGGACATGTACAAGGCACATTATTAACCTCTGGTTATAGTAGCTCGGGCGGCGATATTTTTGGCGGCGGAAGAGCTGCTGCTGCCATGGCAACTTTGGGGAACCAAATTGTTATGGCAGAAAGCCGACTCAACTGGCTAGGGTTAGACGGAACAACAAATGGAAAATCACTTCAAGGGCCATCAGTTACGCTTACGGCAGAGCTAGGCACGATTCATGAGTTTCGTGGGGGTAACTATGAAATTGGGCCACGCAGTATGGCATTTAGCCCAGATGGAAAATGGCTATATATGACTTCGTTTTTTTGGGGGTTTTCTTGGCATCAAGGTACTTTTCACGGTGTGGCTCGCATGGCGACAGACAGCAATGAACCGCCTACATTATGGAAGGGAAGCCTAAAACAAACTATAAGACGAGGCGATAACTGGAAAAGAGAAACGGGGGAAGCACCTGCAGATTTTAACCAACCGATGTCCGTAACTTGCGATTCACAAGGCAATGTATATATTGCCGATTATTTTAATGATCGAATTCAAGTATTTAAAGAAAATGGCGATTTTATTCGAAGTATTCCAAGTTTAAAACCAACCAAAGTTTGTGTAAACCCTAAATCCGGGGAAATATATGTTTTTTCTTGGACAGTTAGTGGTATTGATTGGCTAGAAGCCAACAAAATAAACCCTAAGGGGGCTGAAGTAGATGCGACTTTATCCCACTATAATTCCATTGTAAACCCAACCTTAAAAACAATATATCCTTTGCCACTTTTTTGGCGTTCAGGTGAGAATTCCTATGCCCCCTATAAAAACGAAAAAGGTGGTACTTGGCATATGCCCGACGGTTGGTGGTATGCTGCTGAAATTGATTTTAAAGCGCCGGAACCAACTATATGGCTCATCCCTGCTCACCCTTGGCGACAAAAATATGATCTGGCTGCCATAAAATTATACACAATGAAAGAAGGTAAATTAGTTTTAAAATATGATACTGGCGAATCTTTAAAAGAAAAAATACCTCTAATGAATCCTGCTCCCTTTTCGCGACAAAGAATGTGCGTGGATCACAAAACTGGCAATTTATATGTGTTAGAACAAGACAATGGCACCGATAAAAACTTTAGTCGCGTAACTGAGTACAACATCCAAACAGGAAAAGCAAAGTTAGTTGAGTTACCCTGCCATGCGGAAGATATGTGTTTTGACCTAAATGGCTTAGCCTATTTGCGTGTAGACCCCGGCATTATTCGATTTGATTCTGCAACTTGGAAGGAAATTCCATGGGATTACGGTGAAGAAAACCCGGGTGTAATGTTTTCTGGAACTTCCGGTGGGCGCTCTAAACCAAGCGACAGTGTATTGCGTGTGCCTGGTGGGCGTACAAACCCATTTTGGCATTTAGGTGGTATTTTTGTTTCTGCTAAAGGGCATCTTGCTGTCAGCACATATAATGGTTCTGGTAAATCAGAGAGAAAAGATAATGCCGAAGTAAAATTGAGCGGACAACAAAAACCATATACGCCAGAACTTTATCCTGGACGCTTTCAATGGGGCGAAATCCATATTTTTGATAAACACGGCAAAGTAGTTTCAAAAGATTCCTTTCCTGGTATTGGCCATCTTGATGGCGTTGGTATTGATAAAGATGATTCAATTTATGTTATGGTTGGGGCAACGCGTGTAATTAATGGCAAAAAATATGACTCTCCAAAAGATGATGTAACAGAAACTCTTATAAAAGTTCCTGCAAATGAAGCAAAAGTTATAAGCACAGGAAATGTACCCGTGCCTTTACCAAAAAGCTCCTACCCTAATCGTTCACCAGACTTAAGAGGTTTCATTGGTGTAGGCGGTGACGCTTGGGTCGAAAATGCAGATTGGTTTTATGGTGGTGTAGGCTCCTCTTATATCAATCAACCCGCACCTTCTTGTTGTTGCTGGAACTCAAGATTTACTTTAGATTTATTAGGTCGGTCTTTTGCACCAGAAGTCAGACATTCCAGTGTCGCTGTTTTAGATACCGCTGGTAATCTAATTTTGCGTGTGGGGCGCTACGGGAACGCAGATGATGGCAAACCACTTGAACTAGACCCCGAAAACAAAACCCCTCGTTCTATTGGAGGTGATGAAGTCGGTTTGTTTTACGCCCCATTTGTGGCATCACATACAGACAAACGATTATTCATTGCTGACCCCGGCAACGGCCGCATCATTAGCGTCAAACTAAATTATCATAAAGAAGAAAAAATTACTCTACAAGAGGTGCCAAGCAAAAAATAGCAGTTTTAATTAATTCGGAATTGGTGATTTTTGACAATATAGTGTTTAAAGTCCTATAATTGTAGTCATGAATTTAGGGTAACTAGACCAGCCATGCGTGGCACCGTCTCGATCTTGGTTGGTAACCAGACCGTCCTCGGTCTGGTAAAGTAGATGAAGGATGAAAAGAGAAGGCACCAGATCGGGCGGTGCCACGCTTGGCCGATCTGGTTACCCAAAGAAGAGGTGTAGTGGGTAGCCAGACCGTCCTCGGTCTGGTAAAGTAAATGAAGGATGAAATAGAGAAGGCACCAGATCGGGCGGTGCCACGCTTGGCCGATCTGGTTACCCAGAAGAGTAGACGAAGAAAGAAAAGGTTTTTTGTATGCAAAATTCAAAAATTTGTCTAAACCAATCTTCGCTTTTAAAAAACGAAGGTGAAAATCTGCCGCATTGGAATTGTGATAATGCGATTTATCATGTTTCTTTTCGTTTATTTGATTCAGTACCAAAGTCAAAGCGCGATGAATGGTTAAAAGAAAGAGAAGTATTTGAAAAAAAAGGAAAAATGCTTAATCGTGAATTAACTGAAAAGGAACTAAAAGAAATTCAGTATTTATATTCTGATAGAATAGAAAGTTTTCTTGATTCAGGTTATGGTGAATGTTATTTGTTAAAACCTGAAATTGCTGAACTGGTTTCAAGTGCGTTGCAATACTTTGAAGGTGAAAGATATTTTTTGCATGCTTGGTGTGTTATGCCTAATCATGTGCATGTGATTGTGGAGCCTTTGGTAACCAGACCGTCTCGGTCTGGTGGAGTGGACGAGGGTCAAAAAAGAGAATCACCAGATCGAGCGGTGCCACGCCTGGACGATCTGGTTACCCAAACAAAAGAACTAGATGGTGAGGCTACCTTGAGTAAAATTATTCATTCTTGGAAATCATATATTGCGCATAAGGCTAATAAATTATTAAATCGGAGTGGTGATTTTTGGCAACATGATTATTATAATCATATAATTCGTAGTCATGAATCGTATCTTTTTCAGGTGCAATATATTTGGGATAACCCAGAAAATGCGGGTTTAAAGAATTGGTTATACCGGTGGAAGCGTGATGTTGAACTTCTAAGGCCATGAATTAGTGTAACCAGACCGGCCATGCGTGGCACCGCTCGGTCTGGTAGAGTGGACGAAGAAAGATAAAGAGAAGAACCAGATCGGGATGATCTGGTTACCAAAAGGAAAAAAGAATGAGTGAAAACAAAATAGCCATAACAGAGAATAGCTTATTCACGAAACATCGTATTGTTTTATGACATGATGTGATGAAATTGAAGCGATTGCATTACCTGAATTTGATAAAGTTGTCGTCAGCAATATTTTCTAAGTTTTCATGATGATCAAATCAAAGCTAAAAAATATAAATCGTTGAAAGCTTAATCTTTTTTAAAACTCTAAGAAAGATTGCCATTTTTAGGAAAGCTGTCTTGAAAATCTCTCTAAAAGCCGCGTTAAAGTTTGCTGTTTGTCATCTAGCTTTCATTTACAGAGAAAAACTCTTTATTCAGTTAATTTAATCAGTTTTTAAACAAATTTACTAGACTTTAAAATTCTCATATTTATACTTATGAACGATATTTGTTGTAAACAACAATCCTTATAAACAATTACTGGAGACCGAAAATGATAAAAAAAATGTTTGCTACTCAAAATGATGTAGGGCCTCTAATCGCAAGACTAACCATTGGCTTGGTTATGTTTCCACATGGTGCTCAAAAAATGCTCGGTGCCTTTGGCGGCTACGGCTTTTCAGGAACTATGACTGCTTTTACGGAACAAATGCATATCCCATGGATCATTGCATTTTTAGTAATCATTGCTGAATTCCTAGGCTCTCTAGGGCTGATCTTTGGGTTTCTATCACGAATCTCTGCTTTTGGTATCACTTGTGTTATGATGGGCGCCATCTTTATGGGACACCTATCTCATGGCTTTTTTATGAACTGGTATGGTAACCAAAAAGGAGAAGGCATCGAATACCATTTACTGATGATTGGCCTATCTTTAATTGTACTTATCAAAGGCGGTGGTGCTTTGGCTGTCGATAAAAAATTAAGTTAATACCACTAAAGCCTATGAAGAATTACCCCCCTTTCTTCATAGGATTTTTCTTTCAAATAAAAGAAAATACATTATTTATTATCATTAGTGGGTTTTTTAATAAAACATCCTAGTATACTTATTATAATTTACTTTGAAATCCAAGCTTTCAAAATACCGCTACACGAAATTTTATCACTTATTATCGGGGGCCTAAAATGCATAAAAAGTTTTTGCTGATATTTATTTTTTTAATGACTGGGCTCATGGGGGATGATATTCCAGTAAACACATGGAAGCCTCTAGGCGATGGAAATTACCCACCCCCAAAAGGTAGCTGGCCTAATTTGACGGGTCCGGCTTTTTATTGGATACGAGAATTGGACTTTGGTTTAATCGCTCCTATTTTGACAGAAACTGAAGGTAAAGAAGGGCCAGGATATCGCAAGATTTCCTTTGAAAGCCCACAATGGGAATTTGTACCTGGCAAGATTCCACAAGGTTTAGTTCCTGACATGTGGGGTAGCCCAAAAGGTTATGTTTATTTACCTAGTTTAAAAAAGATTTTATTCTTAAAACAAGAATGGTCTTATTCATCAAAAAAACAACCTGTCGCTAGTTGGTTGTTAAGTCTTGAAGATGCAACATGGGAGCCAATTATTGAAAATTTTTCCATGAGCGACAAATCGATTGATTTTAATAGAGTTGCAACATTAGATGGGTGTCGATCACCAATTTGGGGAACTCTTTGTTACGATGCACACAACAAAGAAGCTGTTTCATTTGGAGGCGGCGGTGTTTGGGGACGAGTTGGAGCCGAAAAAGAATCTGTAAAAACTGGGGATTGGATATTTGACGAAAGCGTTAAAACAGTGCGTCGCTTAACAATTGATGATGAAAAGAAAATAACTACGGCTAGACGATGGTACCCAGGCCATTGCGGCACATGGGTATTTTCGGAAGCTGAAAAAAAATGGAAAGCTACAGAACAAGCACTTGGGGCACAACCTGGCTCAAGAATTCTTCCTGGAATGGCATTTGATGCCAACCAAAAAAAAATTGTGCTTTTTGGCGGTGACAATTTAACTAAGTGTCTAAATGATACTTGGGTTTACGATAGCGCAACCCGCATTTGGAGTCAAGCGAAACCAGCTGTTTCTCCGCCAGCAAGAGCAGGTCATGCTATGGTTTATATTCCAGAACAAAAAGTGCTCCTAATGATGGGCGGTTACTCCGCCTATTGGCAACCACTTAAAGATGTTTGGGCTTATGATACTGAAAAAGGGGAATGGTCTAAAATTGGTTTTGATTTACCAGGGCCATCTGGGCATGCAAGTGCAGACTTTGACCCCAAAAGAGGTTTAGTCATGTTAGCATCTTACGCTGGCACACGCGGCAATAAAAAAATTCAAGTGTATGCTTTAAAATTTGATTTCGCAAATGCTCCAAAAGTACCAGCACCAGAACCGATTGCGGATAGACTAAATTATCATTGTTCGGGCAAAAACATGGGCGCAAAACTGCCAGATGAATTATTAATTGGCGACCTAGCCGTCAAAGATGAAACGGCTGGTATAAAAAGTATTAGCGAACAACCTGCTAACACTTGGGTGTTGCGCAAACCGCCATATATACCGCCTGGGCGCGATTGGGGAAGTAATATTTATGATGTTCGTACTCACCGTGGCTATTCATGGGGCGGTGGTCATAGCACTTACCCAGGCGCAGATGTGATTGAATATATTGTTGGTTACGACCGCTGGGTTGGCATGGTGGATGCACCCAATTATAACCCTTCTTGGCTTCATGGAATGGTTGGCGGACCTCCAGGGGTAAGTTTTGGCGGGTGGTCTCTATTACCTACACATTCCAGAAAAAGCTATGGCATTGATGTGTTAAGCAACTCGATGATTACTTATGTTGGCGATGTTTATGATCTCAAACATAGAATGTTTATTGGTAATATTGGAATATGCCCAGGCAAATATGGTGTAGCAACGCAAGTTTCTTTTTGCACGACACCTCACGGTCTCTATGGTTATAGCACAAATCTACTTGCAAAAGCTGATGTTGCCAACGGAAAATGGGAATCGTTTGCAACTGGTGGACCTAAACATGATGAACATGGCCACTTGTGTTATGATTCTAAACGAAACAAACTGGTTTATTTTGAACGAGATACTTTGAAAATTTCAACATTTGATTTTGCTAGTAAACAATGGCAAGAGGAACAAGTAAATGGAAAATCACCTCTAAAACTTCCTGGCGATTCTACCTATATTCCTGAGCTCGATGCGGCTTTATTAATATTAGCTGATGACAAAAAAAACCCAGAACTAATGTATTTTTATAAATTAGAAGAAAAGAAATGGTACAGTGCGCCTTACCAAGGTGATAAATTTGCTTTCCAAAATACATCCGGAAGGGATTTTTCGCCTGTGTATGACCCAAAACTTAAAGCAATTGTTCGTATTAAAAACTGCAATCGCATGGAAGTTGCCATCATGCGTTTAGATGTAGCCACTTTAACATTAACCCCTTTAGAGTAAAAAGAGGTTTTATAATTAAATAATTGTAGAGCCAACACACTGCCTTGGCTCTACTTTATGCCACCATTTTTATTGTCAAGTAAATTTCCTTTCGTTTCTGTGTAAATGCCTTTTCAAATTTGTGCATCACATGTACTTCTTCCTTAATTTTCTCAACCTCTGGGAGCGCTGGCAATGGCTGTAACTTAGGATTTTTTATTAATTTTGAACTGAAACTTTGCGTAACCAGACCGACGAAGTGTCGCACCACCCCTGTCTTGTAGAGCTGACAAAGGAGAAACAAGTGTTGAGTTAAAACCGCTTTTGATCTCTCTTTTTGATAATTTCACCAGACTAGAGCCGGTCTGATTATGCACTGAAAATTTAAGTTACAACCATTGCCAGCGCTCCCAGTGGCATGTCTTTTTACCAAGATTCAGCAAAGGAATAGGCATTTTCGTAAGTTTTTCGTGAAAAATCAAAAAGTAGAGACGCGCTATATAATGCGCCTCTACTTGGCAATATAATGGAATCGCCGAAACTACTTAAGCGTATCTTTACCCCAAAGTAGCGAGCCATCGGCATTTTGTGTTGGCACATCAATTTCAGTTTCTTTAGATGTGAAAACCCACCAAATGGGGGCGGAAGGTTTTGGCAGAAACCTTGAAAAAGATAACGAGCCTCTTGAGCCTCTCAAGCGAGTCATATTGCTTGGTGAAAACGAACGCCCGATACAACGAAACCATAAAATTCCGTCCTCATGTTGCACCAAACCCCAATTGTTCACATAACTATAACCTTCTGGGTGACCATGCCAAGTATAAGAGACACTTTCAATGGCATCCCCCTCAAGAGTATCGCGAATGGCAACCCTGTTTTTATCTAAAATCCAAATTTTACGACTAACGCTTTTTACATGCCCCTCCGCATAACAATTTGTCATATCTAATTCAACGGAAGGCATTGGGCCTTCTTCTATCGAAACAACTTTAACATTTTTAACTTTTTGATTCACTTGATTAATAACAGGAAAATTATGAGCCTGTAACCCCAAAGTAAATTCTCTTTCACTACTTTCCATATATTGCTGATAACCAGGGTCGTTTATTAACCAAGAGCCTTGCGTACCTATCACAACCGTACCTGCATCATGTTGAATATGACCTGCCGATGAATTACACGCTGAAACAATAACAGTCATATCATCGGATGCCCAACCACTACGCAATGCAATCGTAGCTGGCAAGCGCAATACTGTTTTTTTAGGTGGCAAAGCTCCTGTTTCTGCTTTTGGCATTTGCATTAATTGGTTAATGGCATCACTTCTCAAGCTGGAAGGGCAAACATTTTGAATATACCAAGCAAAACCTTCTGTCGAAAAATATTTTTGAAACTTAATCAATGCTACTATATCAAAGGTCATTTCTTTTGATTCAACATCCCCAATTTCAGCTCGCATAGAAGGGTTGCCAGAAACGGCTGAATGAATTACTTGATTCATAATGTTGTGCATCAAATCCGTATCTAATATTTTTTTACAATCTTCTTTACTAAAAATCGGTATCAAATCCAACAAAAAGTCAAACATATACCCGTCATAAGCAATACCTTCCGAATAGCCCCTTTCGCGACTACAGCGCCCTATGGTTTCAATTATAATTTTAAGTTTTTCTAATATGTTCTTATATCTTGTATCGCCAATACAATAGGCCGCCATGGCAACCCCAATAGAGCCAATAAAACCTATATTATGCAATGCACCTCTAGGGTTTTTAAGCTTCATGATTGATTCAACATCAGTAAACTCATTATAATATTCTTCAAATTTTGGATAATTTTCTTCCACCAAACCTTTACATGCTGTTTTAAGTTTAGTTTTAAGTTCTTCTGAAATCCCCTGCCATTCTTGAAGCGCCTTAAATAAAATACGACCACAATGCCCAGTCGTTAAATCAGGCTGAAATTTTAATTGATTGTAAGTTGACCAGTTAGCAAAGTAAGCTAACTCCTTTTGAAGTAACGCACCACTCTCATTGTCTTTTTCAAATTGATATCCATTATATAATGAATGAAATCTGTCTTCCAAACGCCAAATCATCCAAATAGACCATGGGTAACCAGAAATGGATTTAGAAGGAATCGTCAAAACATAAAATTGATCTAAAGGCAAAGGAAAAGCGATTTTTCGACGAATGCGATAATAGTCAACTAAAAGTCTAGTCTGCTTTTTTTCTAATGCACATCGTTTCGAAATAGCGTTTCTTATCTCTACGGGTAATGACATAAAAACTCCTTTGTGAATTTGGTAATAACAATATGCCCCTTTACGATTTATCAATTATCAAAAATGAAATTACACTTATTACATAAAACGAAAGACCTATTGCTAAGCAAAGCATAGACTTATGATATTGCACCGTTTTTCGATTGCGACGCCTAATTAACTCTTCCATTGTTTGGTCTAAATTTTCGCCAAAAGCTTGCGTTGCCCATTTAATATGCAACGGGCCGGTTAATACATAAGTCACAGAAATCAAAACAAACAACAGACCAATGGCAATGGTATATCGCGATATCTCGTTGCTAAGTGCAATTTTAGGGCCGGAAAAACCAGTAATCGTCAAACAAATGGTCGCTAAACTTAATAATATTTGTGCTCTAGTTTGTATGGTATAAAAGGCTGATATTAAATAATTATAAATACCAGATGGCGGGTTTTCCCCAAAAACAACTTTTAGATGCTTCAACTCTTCTGCAGGGTTTAAATCCCTCATACCCGCCCCTATTAACGATTAATAAAGTTTAGGAATGACATGCAGAATTTGATTCTTGGCCTTGCGGAATCAACCCTAGCTTCTTGAATAATTGATAGTCCTTACTTGTTTCAGGGTTGCCTGTCGTCAAAAGTCTATCCCCAAAGAAAATCGAACTAGCACCTGCCATAAAACACATCGCTTGCATTTCTTCACTCATTTGTTCACGCCCAGCCGACAACCTAATTTCACAAGTTGGTATTAATACACGAGCGACTGCAATGGTTCTAATGAAATCAAAGTTGTCTACTTTTTCTACCCCTTTATTGGCGATGGGAGTACCAGGTATTGGCACTAAGTTGTTTATCGGCACCGATTCAGGCGGCACATCCATATTGGCTAATTCCCACAACAACCCTATGCGATCTTTTTGCTCTTCCCCTAAACCTAAAATGCCACCACAACATACTTTTATGCCAGCTTCTCTAATATTATTTATGGTTTGTAAACGGTCGTCGTAAGTTCTCGTAGAAATGACTTCACCATAATGCTCGCGTGAGGTATCAAGGTTATGGTTGTAATAATCAAGCCCAGCACTTTTAAATTCACTAGCTTGGCTAGGCGTTACACCACCCAAGGTCATACATGACTCTAACCCTAATTCCTTTACACCTTCAATGATTCTTTTAAGTTTAGGCATTTCTTTTTCAGGCACATTCTTCCAAGCTGCTCCCATACAAAAACGCGTGCCGCCGTTTAAACGAGCTTTACGAGCATTTTCCAGAATCTCTTCTTCATTCATTAAAGGCTCAGCTTCAAGACCCGTTTTGTATCTTGCAGACTGAGAACAATACCCACAATCTTCTACACAGGCCCCCGTTTTGATGCTTAGCAAAGTCGATAATTGAATGCTCAAAGGGTCATGATGTTCTCGGTGTACTTTTTGTGCCAAAAACATCAATTCGATAAGTGGCATTTCAAAATATTCTGCCACTTGTTGGCGAGTAAATCTTTCTGCGTTCATTAAAAAACCTAAAAAAATAAATGGCTACTTTGAGCAACACTTTCACTAAATATTACAAAACTACTGGAGCTTGATAATAACCATGTTTATTACAGTGACTTAAAGCCGTAAGCTTTGTACCCACAGGCAATTTTAATTTGCAAACAACAATTGAAACTCCACTGACGGGAATAATTGTTGAAGTAAAAATTTTAGCCTTCTTTTCATCTCTTAACTCAACGCCATCAATAAAATGCTCTGCCGTTTGAGGATGTTTTGAAACATTTATAGTAACTGTAGAAACATCACCTTCACGAGCAACCGTTACAATAGGTGTATGCTTATCTTCAGGGTCATTGTGCCATTCTTCCCCAGCATCTTTTGCCTTCTCTTCTACTTTTGAATCCGAAGACTTTACATTTACAGCAACCAAGGTCGCTACTGAAGTTGCACCTAAAATTTTTAGAAATTCTCTTTTTTTCATGATGTCTTCCTTTACAATAGTGAAATTAGCCCTAACTTTAGGCAAAAGATTCTATATTTTGATGAGTTTCCGTCAATCAAATAAGGTTTTAAAAAGAGCCACAACACTAGCATGAAACAAGATTCCCCTGAATATCTAAAAAAGATTAAAAAATTTGAAAATATTCTGACAATCTATGGCCGAAACCCCGTGCAAGAAGCTCTTGCCGATGATTCATTGCATATTGAAAAGATTCACTTAGCAAGTTCTAATCAAAAATCAGGCGTAATTGATAGTTTTTTGAAAATTTGTGAAAGAAAAAAAATTCCCGTTGCCTATCACACGCGCGAAGAATTAAGCCGTATCTCGCATAACGGCAAGCAAGATCAAGGGGTTGCAGCTGATATCCACTGCCCCAAACTACGAAACGCAGCAAACCTCATCGCAAAAGATTTAAAATTCGGCCGAATCATTGCCCTAGATTGTGTCACAAATCCACAAAATCTTGGAATGATTATACGCTCGGTATGCGCTGGATTCCTCGATGGAATTATTCTGCCACAAGAAGGCTGTTCCCCCATCAACCCTCTAGTCATCAAAGCTAGTACTGGCACAGTATTCAGAACTAATATTTATCGCTGCAAAAGCCTCACAACAACCTTAAAAGATTTAAAGCACAATGGCTTTTCTATTGCATGTCTTGACGCATCAGCATCTACCTCTTTGTTTGAATCCAAACCAAATAAACCCATAATTTATGTGCTTGGCAATGAATCTGAGGGTGTGCAAAATGATGTGCAAGCCTTATGTGATCAAAAACTATCTATACCCATGAACAATGGTGTAGAATCCTTAAATGTAGCCATTACTGCTGCTTTAATAGCTTACAGCAACTTCAACAATTAACTTGCTACCGTTGTTTTAAACTTTACTTTTGCAACGATTTAATTATATTTTCCCCTCTTTAAGAAACCCGTTTTACAAATAGAAAAAGGATATAGCCTTGGAAAACCCATTCTTAGCAATTGACAAAAAATGGCAACAGTATTGGACTGAAAACAAAGTATACCGTACTACGAATGACAAAAGTCGCAAAAAGTTTTTTGGTCTTATAGAGTTCCCTTATCCCTCAGGGGAAGGTTTACATGTTGGTCACCCGCGCAGCTATACAGCCATGGATGTGATCACACGCAAAAAAAGAATGGAAGGGTACAATGTTTTATTCCCTATGGGCTGGGATGCCTTCGGTCTACCTACCGAAAACTATGCCATTAAACACGGCATTCACCCTAAAATTGTTACCAAAAAAAATGTCGACCGTTTTAGAAATCAATTGCAAATGCTTGGTTTTGGTTTCGATTGGGGTCGCGAAGTTAATACAACCGATGAGAAGTATGTAAAATGGACGCAATGGATTTTTCTTAAAATGAAAGAAAAAGGCCTAGCCTACAAAAAAGAAATGCCAGTTAATTGGTGCTTAGGGTGTCAAGTTGTTTTGGCTAATGAAGAAGTCTTGGCTGGTAAATGCGAACGCTGTAATAGCGATGTCATTCAAAAAGTTCAAAGTCAGTGGATGTTAAAAATTACCGAATACGCTGAGCGATTGATCAAAGATCTTGATGATGTCGACTATTTACCAAAGATCAAAGCCCAACAAGTTAATTGGATCGGCAAAAGCGAAGGCGCCGAAATTGATTTTAAAGTTGACGAAAGCGATAAATCCTTACGCGTGTACACTACGCGACCCGATACAATTTTTGGGGCAACCTATATGGTAATTGCACCTGAACATTCATTGATACAGTCTTTACAATCAAAAATTACAAATTTAACTGCCGTTACAAAATATATAGAGGAGGCTAAAAAGAAATCATCTCTTGAGAGATCTGAAAGCAAAGAAAAATCTGGCGTTTGCTTGGAAGGCATCAAAGCTATTAACCCCTTAAATGGCAAAAAAATTCCGATTTACATATCAGATTATGTTTTGATTACTTATGGTACAGGGGCAATTATGGCCGTGCCTGCCCATGATACGCGAGATTACGAGTTTGCTAAAAAATTCAATTTACCAATTATTGAAGTAATAAAAGGTGGTAATATCGAAGTAGAAGCCTTCACCGATACCGAAAAAGGGGTTTTAATTAACTCTGACATTTTAAATGGTTTGCAAGTAAATGAAGCCATTGAAAAAATGTTAACTTTTGTGGAAGACAAAAAAATCGGCACGCGCAAAACTCAATACAAACTACGCGATTGGATTTTCTCAAGACAAAGATATTGGGGCGAACCAATACCTCTTGTTTATAACAAAGAAGAAGGTTATGTACCACTCCCTTTAAATGAATTGCCTTTAACTTTACCTGAAGTGGAATCATTTGCACCTGGGGCAAATGGCGAATCGGCACTTGCAAAAGTATCTAGTTGGGTCAACACAGTTAGCCCTATTACAGGCAAACCTGCGGTGCGCGAAACCGATACCATGCCACAATGGGCAGGGTCATGTTGGTATTACTTGCGGTATATTGACCCACACAATGAAGATGCTTTGGCCGCAAAAGACTTATTGGATTATTGGTTACCCGTAGATTGGTATAACGGAGGCATGGAACACACCACATTACATTTATTATACTCTAGGTTCTGGCACAAATTTCTTTACGATGAAGGCGTAGTACCCTGCAAAGAGCCTTACGCAAAAAGAACTTCCCATGGTATGATATTAGGTGCTGATGGCGGTAAAATGTCAAAGTCCAGAGGCAATGTGATGAGCCCCGATGATTTGGTCGAAAAATACGGTGCCGATGTTTTCAGAACTTATGAAATGGAAATGGGTGCATTTGAAGATGCTATTCCTTGGTCTATGGATATGTTAAATGGCACTTTTAAATTTATCACCAGAATTCATAAACTGCTAGAGAAATTCGACCCATCTACAGTGCCTACTAAATCCATCGAAACTTTAATGCACAAAACAATTAAAAAAGTCAGTGATGATATTGAGAAATTAAAATTCAATACAGGTTTAGCAGCCATTCGCATTTTAGTAAATGAAATTTCTAATCTGCCCTCGATACCAAAACCAGATTTCGAAAATCTACTAAAACTTTTATGCCCCTTTGCACCTCATATTTGCGAGGAATTATGGCATGCCATCGGCAACACCGATAGTATCGTTTTAAGTTCTTGGCCTAAATATGAAGAATCAAAAACAATTGATTCCTTGATACCACTTGCGGTTCAGGTAAATGGTAAATTGCGCGATGTGCTTGAAGTATCATTAGATATTAGTCAAGAAGATGCATTTGCTTTAGCCTTAGCATCAGAAAAAGTTCAAAAATATGCTACAGCCTCAAATATTGTCAAAAAAATATTTGTAAAAGGCAAAATGGTTAGTTTAGTTGTCAAAAATTAATGAACCCATCAAGACGGGTTTAAAACCCGTCTTTTGGAAGTTCACTAGAAAAATAAAATCTGATAAAACTGTAGCAAGCCGAAAACCAAATAGGCCAAACAAATGGGAATAATTGTCAAAAAAAACATCCTGCTCATCATTGCAATTCTGGCATTTTCGGTAGTCGGTGGTTTTTTAAACTCCTTAAGAACAGACTTACCATTTTGGAGCGTGCTACCTGCCAATGAAGATGAAAAAATTTTAGATTTCAGAAAAAAATTAAACAAAGAAATACCAATTGTAGATTTTAAATCGGTTCATTCCTACTTTTTAGATAATTCTAAAATTTTCGTTGATGCGCGAAACCCCGAAGAGTTTGAAAAAGGACATATTAATGATGCCGTTTCATTGCCAGAAAAATGGCTCGCAAAATATTTACCTGAGTTCTTGGAAAAATTTAATACAGAAGCACCTCTGCTTATATATTGCGGCGGGTTAGATTGCTCCTCTTCGGTAGACCTTGCCAATCTATTGTTTGAAAAAGGATATCGCAACATTGAGGTGTACGCTGGTGGTTGGCAGGAATGGCAAAAGCTATTTCAGCCAAATGCCGAGAAGCCAAGAGTAAATAATGAATAAAAATGCAGATAAACCAATCAGAAATATCAAACAAGGTTTTTTTAAACCGAAGCTAGATGTTATTTTTCGAGTCATAATTTCTTACACTCTTCTTTATGCATGTATACACAAAATAATGGTGCCCGTTGAATTTGCCAAATTAGTTGCCCTATATGAAATTTTACCCCAACAAATAGTAGTTCCCTTTAGCTATTCTTTGCCAATATTAGAGCTGATTTGTAGCGTGCTAATTTGGGTGCCTCTAACTAAAATTAGCGCCAATATTTGCAATGCCGTCATGATGATTATGTTTATCATCGCAATTTCCTATGCCCTATTTTTAGAAAAAAACATAAATTGCGGTTGCTTTAGCAACAATGAACCTATCGGGTTTGCACAATTGCTAATAGACGCATGCTTATTATTTACTATAATTTATTGCTTAAAATCAGATTTTCAGAAGGAATCTGCAAAACAAACTCTACCTACTAAATAAAAAGGCAAAGTAGTATGAAAAATTTCTTATATGTAATTTTAGTTTATTTATTAATTGGCTGCACTTCCTCTGCGATAGCAGAGCCAAAAATTGAAATCCCAGATAGTGATTATAATTTCGGTTCCTTGTTACCTCATCAAAAAGTTAACCATACATTTACTATTAAAAATGTTGGCACCAAAGACTTAATTATTGGCGATGTTAGCCCTGGTTGTGGTTGCACAACCACATTGTTAGCAGATAAGATTATTCCGCCAGGTAAATCGGTAACGCTAGGTGTTGAATTAACCGCCCAAACCGCTGACGGAGTAATGAGAAAAAATATAAACTTAACTTCAAACGACCCCAAAAATCCAACTTTTATCATTTATTTAAACGCAACTGTCAAAAATGATTTTTTGGTAACTCCCAATAAAATAGAATTTGGCGAAATGTATATTGGTGAAAAAAAAGAATTTAAAGTAAAACTTAAACCAGTTAACAATAAACCTTTTGAGCCTTCTCAAATACTTTATAGCCCACATATATTTAAAGTAGAATATAAAGCATTAGATGCAAACGACCCCTTATCCGAAATAGAATTTACTATTGAATATTATGCCGCTGCCATCTTTAAAGCGAGAAATGCTTTCGATACCATAAAAATTTACCCCTATAAAAACAATACGACTCTCTCAATAGAAATTCATTTTAGCGGTAAAATCCAGGGTTATTTAAAGCTTAGCAACTCTAGCATTTTTAAATATGTCGAAATTGGTAAAGGTCACACCGAAACCATAACCTGTACTCATATCAAAAACACACCCTTTGTAATAAACTCTGCTGTTTCTAGTAACAGCAATATTTCTACGAATATTGTAAAAAAATCAGATTCTGAATACGATATTCAATTAATCCTTCAAGAAGGTTATCTTGGCAAAAGAGAAAATGTAATGGTGACGATTACAACAGATCAAGAAGATAGCAAAGAAATGAAAATTTATATGACGATTCTTCCTAAAAGATAAATCTTTAAAAATAAGTTTATCGTAACAGATATTTGTAAAATTTATTGAAATTCAGCATGACAAGCACTTGCCATGTCTAAACGATAAATCGGCTCCACATTGACAATGCCTGCTGATACTTGTATTTCTTCATATTCATTTAATGTTAATAAAAGCATTTCCACATGCAATTCTGACAGGGTGTGTTCGCCTCATGATGTATCTTGGTAACACTTTTCGGCGAACCGTAATTGATAACATGCGTAGAGACGGGTTTCAAACCCGTCTCTACCACTCTCTCATCAACAACCCAAAAACTATAGTTGTTACAAAAAACACACCTTTATAAAAGATTCACAAAACTTCATCATAGGACGAATGCACCCTTCTGACATAGCTGTTGCAATCGCTGACAGCTCTCTTTTCCTCGTTTTTTCATTCTGTATTGACTTACAAATTTGTGTAATTCTGGTAATTTTTATTACCAGTTTATCAACAAACCAGTCATTTTGATTACCAACTTATGAAAAATCGCCTGATTGTTTTCAAATAGAAACTTATAACCAAGAGTTTGATTTTAATTTCAAAAGCAAAGTAAATATGCAATCAAAATAAAACGGAAATGGTAATTGCTGGGTAGTGCTTTTTAATATTATAAGAATCTATTAAAAGTGGGTTCAAACTGCAACAAGGCGGATGAGCTAAGACGGAATCTTTGCCGCCTACCCACAATCTTCTACCAGACCACGGTGGTCTGGCAGAGAGAATGAAGGAGGAAAGAGAGAAGGCACCAGATCGGTTAGGTGTCACGATTGTTCGATCTGGTTCTCCAAAAGTGTATGATTATTTCTCCAGTAGCCTAGCATAGTTTTTTGCTTGGGATATCAACAATATGCCAACAAAATTCGATTCTTCGTGTGTTCAAATTGCAACAAAGCAGTCGAGCTCAAATTGAATCAATTTTAGATTCACCAATTAGAGACGGGTTTGAAACCCGTCTCTACTGCTCCAATTGAAAAAAATCTTGCCCCTTTAAAATGAGAGACGCAAAGCATTGCGTCTCTACGGCTAGTTAGTACGCAAAAAAGCCTCAATCGTATTTTTAATTTGAAACAACTCGTCTACTACATCTGCTTCCTTAACTGAGACTTCTACATTCGTAATCGCTACACCCGCAAACGGATAGTTTTCAATTATCGTGGCTATACTATAAATATTAGGCTTTTTATCTTCTCTTATTAAAGTGCAGTATTTTTTTGCTAACATGTTATTTTTATATTCTTCTGTAAAGCTAAACTTCTTAAGCTCAGATTTGCCAAAAGTTTCTTCTAACTCACTTTCACTTTTATTGGCCAAAAGAATCTGACCTATGCTTGAATCCAAAGCATAATAAGCACTTGTTCTATTCATACCTCTAGTTAAACCAGAACCTGGCACCCCATGAAATAAATATGTTATGTATGTTTGCCACAAAAACCCAAATGCTAAAGTATATTTTTTTTCTGGCAAACTTTCTATCGCCCTAAACACTTGGTTCATTAAAGAAGAATGATGCAAACACTGAGCAGACAATACATAAATACCCGGCCCAGGCAAATATTTCTTCTTTGAAGTTTTTATTAATATGCCCTCTTCTTCAAAAGTCATTAATAAACGATTGACCCGAGCCGGATCAAGACCCAAAGTTCTAGCTAAATCTCGACAGCCAACAGGAGTATTTTGTTTAGAGATTTCCTGTAAACAGCGAATTCCATCCATAATACTTTTATTATTTTGCGAAGACATAAACGAAAACCATTTTCTTATCTGCTGATTTTAAAAGATAGTGCAAAACTATTAAGCACTTTTACATTGGCTCAATTGCAAAAATTTTACAAACCTCGTTTCCCCATGTTTCTGAGATACAAATCTGAACGCCAAGTGTATCCATGCTAATTGGAATTTCCAGTAGTCGCTTATAGTTCTGATTAATTTCACTATGGTTTACCCATTGCCTATTTGAATTCAAAACTCTAATAACAATTTGCCTTGGCAAATATTCATATAAAAATTTAAACTCGGTCTGTTTAAAAATGGTACATGGAATATGCTTACGATCTTTTAAATTGCTATCAAACACGAATCGAATCTTATTCACCTTTTGAGGTTCTCTCCAAGTCATTTCGATTGGTTGATTTTTTTTGACCTCGATCGAATTAATTTGATTATTTTCATCTCTTTCTAAACCATTATTTAAAATAGTCATCTGCTCTTCCGTTAAATTAAAAGTAGCCTGGTGAAACAAATGAGAGTATTCTCTTTTGAAATTCGGTATCAGTTGATCTTGCTCTACCAAAGTATTTTGTAATCTATCAACATAATGCTTTGTGATGTCTGCAGGTAAAACCCCCTCCTTAATACATATTGCCGCCGCAGTTCCAACAGCCTGCCCCATCACCCCGCAAGTACCCATTACACGCGTGCTACTTAAAGCCATATGGGTTGCTGAAATATTTCGACCAGCAAAAAGCAAATTATTAATATTTATAGAATAAAGCGAACGAAACGGTATTTCATAACGATTTGGAGTTTTATGATAAACTGTGGGCTTAACCTTATTATAAAAGCCATCCGATGGGTGGTCATCCATTGGCCAACCACCATGCCCTATTTTATCATCAAAATGAACATTTTGTTCTAAATCATTTTGCGTTAAAATGTGAGCCCCTGTATATCGAATATTCTCGCGTTTGCCAGGCAATGCCCCCACCCAAGTTAGATCCCAGTTTTTGCAACGGCCATCAGGGTGGTTCTTCATATAAGCCCACACACCCAAAGATATTTTTATTACTTCCATTCTGATTTCTTCGGCATCAAACAATGTATCTTTTAAACCTCCATACTCAATCCACCAAAAATTGTTCGTCTTCGTAATTTTAGTCACACGACCATTAAAATCATCATCTGTAAAATCATACGCAAAAGATGGCTTTTGATAAGGAATATGAACATCTACTTCTTGGCATTGAAGCAATATCGAATTACCCATCGTGTTACTATTGGCTTTATCCTGACCTAAAGATTCATTAAAATCAGATTTAGCTTCTTTGCCTTTACTAAACTCAGCACCGCAATATCTTAAAATGCTATCTCCAGAACAATCAATAAAAATTTTGGCATTAAAATGAAACCAAGTCTGCGAAGTTAATTGCCAAGCTTGAATAGATTCAATTATAGAATTTTTAGACTTTGTATATATCACAGAAGTATTCAAATACAAATCAATCAATGGCTCTTCGATGATTTTCGCATATAGCGTTTGATCCCATAAGTGATAGTTTTGCCCAGGGTTTAAAAAAAGATTGGTTAATTGCAACTCTTCCACTAAACCAGCCTCTTTATTATCATGGCCTGGTGCCCCACAAATCCACATGCGCACCTCTGAAGAAGCATTGCCACCCAAAACTGGCCTATCTTGTATCAATGCCGTTTTCGCCCCATTTCGCGCAGCACTAATTGCCGCACAAACCCCAGCAATACCTCCCCCTACTACACATACCTCATAATTTTTTGTCTGCATCGGCTGTTCTGTAATACGCATAGGAATCTCCTTTTTAAATTTTGTTTCTATTATAGAAACATATTTAAACAGATTCCACGGCATGCACAAGATTTTTTGATGAAACAGCTCAAAAATTCCAAATTATTGACTATATGAAAATATTAACGCGTCATTTAATCCTCGATAATCTGATAATAAGAAGATCGACTCGAAGCAGTCGACAGCATTCTTTTTATAATTCCCTGCTCGTTTAATTTCTTTAAATCGTTTGCGGCCGTATTTAAAGCGCATCCCAAAGACCTTGCTACCATAGCACGGGTTAAATGTTTTTTTTCTTTAAAAAGCTGTATTAACATTTTTAGTCGTGCATCTTCATAACCATTTTGCCCACTGAATGCCGAACTAAAATGATTTTTACCTACGACAGAAATTATCGCCCCACTTGTATTTTCTGTTTTTTGTTTGCTAACATACTTGTCACCCCAAATACTAACCATCTCGCTTGTTATAACACTTCGCTCACCTGCCAAAACAATCATTCTCTCAACTTCATTTTTTAATTCGCGAACATTACCAGGCCAATCATACCCTTGCATTTGCTCCATCAAACCTTCTTCAATTCTAGTTTTTCCCTCTAATCTATATTTTTTTAGAAAATGCTGAATCAAAAGAGGTATATCTTCTTTTCTATCTCTTAAGGCTGGCAAATTAATTTGTAAGCGATTCAATCGAAAATATAAATCAGATCTAAATTTTTGCTCTTCCATCAATTTTTCAAGCCGAATATTGGTCGCAACTATTACGCGCGCTTTGACATCGCGAAGCTCTGTGCTACCTACCGGTCGCACTTTCATGGTTTCTAAAACGCGCAGTAATGAAGCCTGAAGACCAAGCGGCATCGCACTTATTTCATCCAGAAATATTGTCCCACTGCCTGCTGCCTCAAATAATCCTTTATGATCATTCACAGCACCAGTATACGCGCCTTTTTTATACCCGAATAACTCCGTTTCAATTAGAGTACTAGAAATTCCACCGCAATTGACTGCAATAAATGGTTCCTTGGCATTAGAAGATTGTTGGTGCAACATGCGAGCCACCTCCTCTTTTCCTGTACCCGTTTCTCCCGTAATCAAAACCGGAATTTCAAGCGGTCCATATTTTTTAATATTTTCGCGAACAAACTCAATCGCTTGACTCTTACCAATAAAATCATTATACCGAAAACTATCGAGATTCATTTCCGTTTGTTGATTTTCTTTTTGTATGGTAGTGGGTTCTTGCACATCCTCAAAATTGATGATAAACTTAAGCTTAAGAATTTGATGATACTTCAATTCATAAGCATACATGAACTCAAAGATATTTGTGTCATTTGTTTTGTATAATTTGCGAAAATAATAGGCGGCTTTATTTTCATCCCCCTCTAACAAATACAAACGCACCCACTCAGAATAGAAATTGGGGTTTTCTGCCTTAGGGTCTAGCGCAAGTAAAATGCGTCTAGCCGGGCCAACAGCCCCTTCTAATAATTCTGCTGTTAACAACAAATACATCACCCAAGTTCTACTAATTAAACTAATATTCGTCTTAGCAAGCAGCTCTTTCGTATAAATCTTAATGGCACCTGAATCATTTTGAGCCCTTGCTCTTTCAGCTAAAAAAATCTTTCCTGGTATTGTACTTAAATAATCAGGAAACTTTTTCAGAAACCGCTCAAGCTCCCTATTGCCTGATTCATGATCTCCAATTAAACTATAAAGTTTTACCAAAGTTGAAAAATAACTCTGATAAAATATTTTGTTTTTACTTGCATCGCTTTCTTCATATATCGATTTCATAATTTGAATGGCTTGGTAAGGGTTGCCTTGCAATTCATAATGCCTCGCTAAAAAATATTTAGGCTTAAACGACAAATGCTCATATTGTGGGTACGATTCAAGCTTTTCAACATACGCAACAACATTTATAGGTTGATGATACAAAATAAAATGCAAAATCTTTTTTGAAATGGTTTTATACCATCGCTCACATCCCTCTGGTAAAAATTCCTCCGCTTTATTCAAATTTTTAATACTCTCACTTGTATTCAAATCAACAAAATGCTTAGTATTTTTATGCAAATAATAAAGTGCTCGAAAATGCTTCGTAATTTTTGTATGATCTAAATTAGAAAAAATATGATCGATGCGATCATACTCATGCAGAGTTCTATTTTTAAAAGAAATTTCGCTTAAAGCATATAACAACACCACTTGATAATCAATATCCGCAACCTTTGACTCAAAAACCTGAAACAACAATGCAGACTTCTCTTGCAACAACTCCTCATCTTCCGTGTCCGCAAAATCAAATAACGCTTGAGCCACTTTGGCCTCCTCTTTCTGCATCTTTGCAATTAAAGAACGCATCTGTTGCATATCCTTATAAAACCAAGCATTTAAATACTCACGATTCATGGTGTAATTTCCTATTAGATCCTGTTTAATTCATATAGATCATATTCAATCTATAGGATTCGGCAATGATTAATCTATATGGATTATTTATGGTGCATTTAAGTTCATAAGATATTGCAATTAAAGCACTTATAAAAATCACCTCCTTTGGCTTATTAATTGCCTAGTAATGTTTATCAAGAACAAAAAGGAGACAAACAATGCAAAATGCTTTGCCATTAACAAAAAATATACCCTTATCTACATCCAGCTCAAAAATCAAAACAAAACTAAAAACGGCCTGGGGCTTAAAGCGCTTTCAACTTTTCGAGTTTTGCGACCAACCTTGGCTAAAGGGGGCATGGCGCGAAGCGTATTTAGATGGCTTAAACACTACTTTTAAAATGTTTAAATTTCATGAAGGCCTATCCGCACCTTTTAACGCTTGGCTGTTGAAATCAAAAAGCAATCAAGTCCTAGAACTCTGCAGCGGTGGGGGTGGGCCCATTGACACTCTCATTAAAAATAGCGCACAAAATTCTTACAACAATTTAAAAATAACCCTAAGCGATTTAACACCAGATCTAAAGGCCTTTGAAACCGTAAAAAACAAATATCCACAAAATATTGATTATATTAAAACCTCTACAGACGCAACTAACACCAAAGACATCAACGCCAACCTGATATTTATGTGCAGCTCCTTTCATCATTTTTCCCCAGATATGGCAAAAAAAATATTGCTGAACGCCTCCAAAAATTCAAACGGAATTTTTATCAGAGAAATTCTATCAAGAAACTTCTTTAATATGATCAGCTCGATTTTTAATTTGATCCCGTTAATGCTTACTCCATTTTTTTCCGGCAGATTTACTTTTTTTAAATGCCTTATCACAACAATTCTGCCAATCATTCCACTGATAATTATTTTTGATGGCATTGTCAGCGTCATTAGAACCTACACCACAGAAGAAATCATGGCAATGATGCCTGATGAAATGAAAGTGAATTGGGATTGGGAATCTGGCTCAAACAAAGTTTGCGGCCTTTTACACGCACCATTTATATATGGAGTTAAACGAAAAACCAACAAAAATTCTTAGGGGCACATTCGTCTTATAATGTAGATTTGTGAAGCTTTAATAGGCGACTTATCTACCAGACAACGGTGGAGCGTCACTTCGCCGATCTGGCTACGCAAAAAATGCGTAACCAGACCCTCCGCGGTCTGGTAGTGAAGACTAAGAACAAAAAAGAAAAAAACTCATAAATTAGAAAGGGCACTTTCGTCTTATGATATATATTAGTGCAGCTTTTATAGGGGGGGTGTCGGCTATATGATGTAACCAAAGAAACATCATACGGCGAACACACCCATTCTTAGTTCGCACTTGGCGGCAGTATCAGTTTTTCCTTCTCTTTCTTAACTGATACTAGCGTCCAACTCTTTCATCTACACCCTACTATTAATTTTTATTCCGTTTATTGGAAGCAAATTTTATTTAAACTTACTGGGCATTTTGCCTGTGTACTTTTTAAAAACGGTTGAAAAGTATTGACTGCTTGAAAAACCTAAATGCGTTGCAATTTCTGTTAAAGAAAGCTTTCCAGCACGGATTAACTCTTTTGACTTATCAATTTTTTTCCTTTGAATATAGTCCAAAGGACTAATTCCAATATTTTTTTTAAATTTCGATTTAAAATGTGATTCAGATAAAAAACAAGAATCTGCAACATCCTTTACTGAAAAAACCTGATCGATGTTTTTATGAATAAAACCTAAACCCTTTTCAATGTCTAAATCGATAGCTGAATTAGCTTTTGTACCTTTGCCAGATAATTCAATGCAATCTAATAATAAATCAACCACTAGCTGTCTTAACTTCAAACAGCAATAATCTTTATCTCTACTCCCCCTCAAAGTAAAAATATTCTCAAAAATCTCTTTCCAGCGTTGATTTCCTTTAAAATGACGCAAAGGTAAAAAGTTTAACTGGTCAATTAAAAATTCTGAATCTTTACTTGGCAAGTCTAGCAAATTTCTAATATTAAAAGTTTGGATTTGTATCCAATACAAACTTGCCTTTTCTACAACAAAGTGCCCTGAACCGTGAATTTCATTTGGAAAAGTAACAAAAGCATCGCCACCCTTTAAATGAAATTCTTTTTGATCAACTACATAGGTTTGATAGCCATTTTCTAAGTAGCAAATTTCTATGGAATCTTCATGAATATGATCTCGTAATGGAGGCCTATCCATCTTAATATAGCGGTAGTGACCTAAACACACGAGTCCTTTAGGGTCTAACATATCAAAACCCAGCACTCTTCTATTAGGAGTAACAGTTTTTCTTAAATGCATTATTTATAATTTTAAACGACCATACAAAAATGAAAGCTTTAGCCAGAACAAAGGATATCTTAACTTATAAAAAAGTAAAGATTAGGAGGAACTTAAATGAGTACAAACAATTCTACTTCAAAACCAAAGGTTAATAAATTTGAAAAAGATTTTTATTCCGAAAATGGGTTTGTCATTATGAAAAACATCTTTCCTGCTCAACAAATAATTGCTTTGAATCAAGAATATGACGATCTGTTTAATAATAAAATTGGAATTGAAGATGGAAACTTTTTTGATTTAGGAGGCGATAAAGCAGAAAATACATTTAAAATGCCTCAATTACTCAATCCGAGTAAATATAGCCAAATCATTGCAAAGTCGGGCATACATGAAATATGCCGCTCTATTGCAAAGGAATTAATGGAAATAAACAATGAAAATTTAATTATAACAAGAGATCACGCCATAATGAAGCCGGCTATAAACAGTGTCGATACACCTTGGCATCAAGATGAGGCCTATCTAAACAATCGCTTTGATCACAACAACTGTTCTTTTTGGGTTCCATTGCACAATGTTGATTTCAATAGCGGCTGCATGTGTTTTATCCCAAAATCTCATAATCTAGGAATTATAGAGCATAGACATATCAATAATAATAAAAAAATTCACGGGCTAGAAGCTTTAAATGTGGAAGTTGAAAATATGCAGATTTGCCCATTAAAAATTGGAAGCGCAACTGTACATAACTGTAAAACATTACATTATGCTCCAGCGAACAAAAGCGGATTACCCAGAAAAGCACTAATCATAGTCTGCACTGGACCAAAGATAAAACTAAGCTTCCCGCGCAATTTTCATTGGCAAAACAACGAATGACCCAAGCAAACAAAGACAGCGAAAGACAAAATAAAGTTTTTTGTATTTATTTCGTAACTCAGCAAATTTTAGATTCACCAAGTAGAGACGGGTTTGAAACCCGTCTCTACTGCGCCAATTGTAAAAAAATAAAAACGAATTGAGCCGATACTTTGATTATTTAGTTTTTCTTCGAACGCTCAATGGCAGCAGAAATTTCTTTTTCTAAAAGAGATAAAGGAATCAAAGGTTCAAGGGAGTTTTCAACAGCTGTAACACGGTTGGTTTTTGGGTCCCAATGTACTGGCCCAAACTTAGCCGGCTCATGAATATTTTGCAAAACATGCGCCAAAGCGTCACCTTTATTGTAATGCCAAAACTCAAACGGATAATGAATAAAACCATGTTTCTCTAAAATCGCAGTAATCTCAAACCGATTATTTAAATAAGTTTGTTCTACATACGGCGATGCCATAGGTGTCATTTCACTCATTTCAAGATAGGGGTTTCCTCTCCAAATTTCACTACCATCTGTCCTGCTATAAACAGATATATCGATCGCAGAACCCGACATATGAGTTCCTGTTTTTGGAATATTGGCAATTAAAACACTAATCCTTCTAAAAACTTCTTCCGTTGTTGGTGTTTTTCCGCCATTTTCCCAAACACATTTTTTTAGAATTCCATCAAATAAACCAGGCTTGCGCACCAATTCTCTTTGCATCTCTAATGACCGATAGCAATCCTCTATTTTTAAAACCCAACCTCGCTCGTTCATTTCCTTGCCAATACGAATTACATCGTGGGCTAAACTTTCTCGCATAGCAAAAACTCTTTTAATAGAACCTGCAATATTCGATGTAGAATAAATCATTTCTACTTTTGAGTCCAAATCTTCTAAAGCTACAAAATTTTCGAAACATTCCCTCACTGGGAACTCTTTTAATTTCTGCACAAGCTGATCCCCAGCAATCATTTGCATCTTCCAATATCGCCGACGAGCGTCTTCTTTTTCTTCGAATGCCGAAACCATTGATAATCCTTTAGCAAATAAGCAAAATTATTGCATTAAAATACTACAATTACTATTTAATACAAACGATCTTTCGCACATATTCCCAAAAACACCATCGATGAGATTCAAAATTACTAAAAGTATCTTTCAATATCATTATTACCACCAAAGGGAGAACTCGGTAAAGCATCTGCAGAGTTCCAGAAGTATTTTAAAATTTTATTTTCAGCCAAGTAAATCTATGCACCAGTTATTGCAACCAGAATCACCAAAAAGAATCATACTTGCTTCAGATTGATTATCAAGCATTAAGCTTAAAGTTTAATTATTTTAACAAAACATAAAAGAGAACAATTAAAATGAATTATAAACATGCCACTACGAATAATTCCACAACAATAACCAAAAAAACGCCAGCTTTCTATTTTCAAATTGCAATCGTTAATAATTTAATATAAAAATTAAATTTTGATGAATAAAAATTTTGCGAAATAGCCTTAAAAATATATAATCCTGTTTTTGTAAATGTTGTAGTAAGTCAGCGTTTCCTAAAACTTGAAGCTTACTAAGTGACAAGCCACTTGTCTTCTGCACCTTCGTAAGCATTTACTCAAATTTTAAAGAAACAGAGACAAAGTAAAACTTGTCTCAACCCACCTTCCAATTTAAATTTGCTCACCGAGAAATTGCAAATTGTAAAATATTTTTAACTGCTCAGTGAACTATTAAGTTGGTAGCCAGATCGTCCTCGATCTGGTAGCATAATCAAAATTGAAGCTGTACCAGATCGAGGACGATCTGGTTACCCAAAAAAATAGACTGAATTTTTACAATAATTTTAACTAATACACGAGGTTAATTATGATCGTAAGAAAATTTTGCTTTTGTTTCTTTTTGGCTTTCTCCACAGTGCTTTATGCCCAAGAAACAGCACCTGACACAAAAAAAGAAACGCTGGAAATGTTTGGCCTAAAAAGCCCAGATTATTTACCCATTCCACCTGAAAATCGGGGCGAAAACTATAAATTACCAGATATCAATTTGCATAAAAGAGCAATGTGGGGCTGGAACCTAACCCTACCAAATGGCCAAGGGTTTGGGTTTGGCGGTATTGCCTTATGGTCAATTCAAGAAAGTAACAACGGGCTAGAGCGTACAGATGACCCTTTAGTTCACACCAAAGTTCTTCGTGATGGCAAATGGGTTTTCATACACGAAGAATTGCGCAAAAAAAATCCCCTACAAAAACACCATGATTCTTTGCTTGAAATTCAAGATGATCTACAACTTGTTTTTGGCCTCGCAAGATATATTTACTTGGAAGGTAGAGATGAAAAAAGCGAAAAGAAATTCATCGAGGAAAAAATAACGCCAACCATTTCTAGCGCTGTGTCTAAATTAAAAACCGCCCAAACAGCTTTATCCTCAATTAAAGAAGGTAACCCCTATGTCATCGGGCAAGCAAAATTGGCTTCAGACAAACTTGCAACTGTTATTACAGCACTTGAAGGCTTGGGTTTTGTTACAACACATGAAAACATCTCAGCCCTAAGACGCGCCCGTTTAACTTTGGGCACAGCGGCTGATTCGCTTGATGCAGAACCGCCTGCTCGTGTTTTATCTATCCCTGCTTATGATGCTAAATCAGGGTTAATAGTAATGTTTGGCGGCGAACACTTTGATTATCTAATGAACGATATTTGGGTATTCGACCTTAAAAATGAACATTGGGAACAACGCCACCCAACAACACCAGCCCCCGAACCTAGAGCAAACCATTCTCTCACAAGTGATGGGCAAGGCAAATTAACGGTGCGCGGTGGCTATATCTACCAACAACGAAACCCACTACCTGCTGGTTGGAATCGACATGCTTATTATTATGTGCACGCTGGCCCTGGAGATTGGGTCTACGATTTAACTACGAATACTTGGTCTGGCCCAGAAAAAGCGGAATCGGCACCATCTGGAACGCGCGGCTATCGTGAAACCGTACATGGCCTTCAATTTTCGCCAGACTATTTTACTTCTGGCGCAAAACCAAACGCACAAGAACATGAACAGGTATTAAAATCATTACCTGTTAATACATGGGTAGATCTTAAACCTTCCGTGAAATTTGCTGGAAATAGAGATTGGGGTACGCAAGGCTATGATGCAAAACGCGATATGTTTTACTATTATAATGGAGGACACTCTGCTTATGGCGGTACAGATGTTGCGCATTATCACCTAGCAACAAATCGCTGGGATCAAATGGTGGAAGCCGACTTTCCCCTAAACATGATTGGTGCATCTGGGACATCTTTACCAGGCTGGAGCTTCAATAAAAGACCATGGATGACAAATCATACTTGGAACTCTTATGGCTTTCATCCCGATTTAGATCGTTTAGTTGTTGCTGGCCGATTAACTAGTTCCGTTTTTCCAAGAGATATGGGTCAACCTGATGCAAATTTATACCTGTATAATCCCGATAGCGCAACTTGGAAGCGAGTTCCAAGTATTCCGCTATCTTGTATGGGAGTACAGATTCTACATGTACCCGGGGTAGGTATGTTTGACTGGACACATAGAAAATTAGACGAAAAAAGCCTCGAATGGAAACCAATTGAAATCAAAGGCCCAGCACCCAAAGCACATATTGATCATTGCGGGTTAATTCATGACCCAAAACGATCACGAATGTTATTCTTTAGCGGGGGTACCTATGGTGACACCAACCCCTATCGCGGCGAGACTTGGGCTATGAGCTTACCAAGTATGGAGGTAACGCCCATTACTGTCGAAGGGTCCGAACACATTCCTGCTTTGACAAAACAAGCTGTTCCAAAAGGCAGCCTAACATTGCGTGAGATTGTTTATCACCCCGCAACTGATTTGTTTTTAATTAACTCCAATCTTCCAGGCAGTCATGTTTTGGCCTATGACCCACAAAAAAATCGTTGGGTTGGGCTAGAAATTCCTGGCTCTCAAAGTAAAGATGGCAATTTTGGCTTAAGCGTCGCCTGGACCTACGACAGCAAACGAGATCTCATTTATACGGCTGGCACACGAGCAGAAGTGTTCGCGCTTCGAATAGACCCAAAAACAATTAAAATAAAAACATTAGAAGAAATTGTTGCTTTATTTCCAAAAAAGAGCGAGGATCCAGAAAAAAAATAACATTTACAGATGAACAGAAAGCATCTGCCCATTTCCCCTGTGCAAATGCTTTTTGATTTGTCTATTAATTGCACATAAAAATCACAGCCCTCGTTTTGCTTTCAAATTTTTCGATTGTGCTTTTAAAAATCTAAAAACCGTAGAGCAAAGGCACCGCCTTGGCTCTCTATTACACCACCTTTTTATGCTAAGCAATCGCTATTTTTTAGAAAAAAATTGAGTCGTGCTGTAGGGGCGATTCCCGAATCGCCCTACGATACAATATTTTTCTTTTTCAGTGTATTTCAGTGTTATTCAGTGGTTAAAATTGTTCTTCTTAGTTTTTGATTTTTAAAATACCTGTTAATAAACCAATAGCCGATTTCCCCTGTGCAAATGCTTTTTTTGATTTTTCTATTAATTGCACATAACAATCACAGTCCTAGTCTTGCTTTCAAATTTTTCGATTGTTCTTTTAAAAATCCAAAAACCGTAGAGCAAAGGCACCGCCTTGGCTCTCTATTACACCACCTATTTAAAGCCAAGCAATCGCTGTTTTTTAGAAAAAAATAGAGTCGCGCTGTAGGGGCGATTCCCGAATCGCCCTACGATACATTATTTTTCTTTTTCAGTGTATTTCAGGTTTATTCAGTGGTTAAAATTTTTCCTCTTAGTTTTTGATTTTTAAAATACCTATTAATAATTGAAAAGACGAAAGCTTAGCTCCTAACGAAGCGGAGAGCCCACAGGATTGTAAGCATAATGCAAACAGCAAAAATACCCTAACCTGCCGAGTCATAACCGACAACAGCCCTATCAAGAATCGAGCATTTCACTTCTACATACTTCAGTGATTTTTACAATTCTTTTAACTCAAACTTAAAACCAAGTTGCTCTAATTTTTGAACTAATTTACCAAAATTTTTATACTGTGGACTTGGCGACCTAACCTTATAACTCCTTTCAATACTGTATTTTATTGATATTTGAACATTACTATCAGACAAAAATGGATTCAAATTCTTTTCTAATAAATATAATGCTTGATCAAAATCTCTACCAAGCAATAACTCTGTAAAGACAGTTCTATGGTATTTGTCTGCCAGACAGATATCAGCCCCATTCTCTATGAGAATATCAACCGCTTGATTTCGTTTATTTACCAAAGCATAATATAGTGGCCTAACTCCTAATTTATGCAACAAGTTAATATCGCCTTTATTTTGTACAATTGCTTTTAAATAATCAATATTGTTTCGATCGATTGCATCCAAAATTAACGAACGATTTTCATTAAATAAAATATTTGGATTGGCACCTTTACTTAGTAAATATTGAAAGGATTTTAACTTTCTATACTTAAAAGCATATTGCAATGGCGATGTATTGCTTTCTTGTTTATCAAGGGATGCGCCTTGATGAATCGCTTTATCAATTTCAGAGAAATTTTCAGACCTGATTCCCAATAAAAGATTCTGCATTTCCAAATTTTTTGGGTAAATCTTTTGAACTTCGCTTTTATGGTAATATTGATACAAGAAATAAAACGAAATGGCAACAATAAAAGCAATTAAACTGAATTTTAAAATATTCCTTAAACTCAATACTTATACTCCAAAGTTTTCTCAATAGAACCCATTTTATGCATTTCCATACGCCAAGCTTGATAGTCTATTAGATATTAAAAAAAACCAAAATATTTTGAGCAATATTTATCCTCAAGAGGGCTTGGCATCATAACGGGCGATGTAATACGAATTTGTTTACCCAGAGAATTAACAACTACCTTTCCTCTTTAATAAAAATTATGTCTTCTGGAATATTTACTTGCACTACTTCAAAAAAATCCATATCTAAATATGGCTTAATCTTATTGAAAAGTTCTTCACAAAAGAAAATTTTACCGATATAGTGAAAGCATCGATAATTTTGTAGTTTATAAACAAATTCAGTGTCTATCAAATACTGACTTTCCAACCCTTTTAATTGAATTAATGTCTTATCGGGTGAATCTCCAAAATCTAAAAACCTAACCATATATAATTCATACTTAGAGCTATCAACAAATTTTAAACCAGATTCATAATAACCATCACTCGAAAAGTTTTTTTCATATTCATCTAAATATCTAATTTCTTCGTTTGTAACATCAAAATAATTAAAATTAAAAAACTTCAAATGTTCTATTTTTTTTATTTCATTTAGTTTCTCTTTTTCAAAAATATGTAAAACGCTTTTGTCTACAACTAAATCGTAGTCTGGCTTAAAAATTAACCCTTTTTTAAAAATATTTTTATGATAACGACCAATTTTATTATCATAAACAAAACAACCATGATACATTTCGAGTTTAAACATAGAGCTACTATGTGGCGTTTTTGTAATTCTATTTTTTGTGTCAATTAAAAAATACTTCATTGTTTTAACCTTACTTATTACCTCTCACTATAGTCTTCGTCCAAATGATACAATAGATTATCACGCAATCCAGGTGCTACAACTTCTCTTTCTCCAATCTCAGTAGAATTTTCTAATGCGCTTAAAGTTTTAAACGGATCATTATCAATCAATTTAATGCGATAACCAGCCAAAAACTTAGCTGAACTTTGAACAATAATATTATCCTTATATTTTTTTTGATATTCCTTAGTAATCTCTACAGAGTAATTTTTTATACTTACAAGCTCTAATGGCGTTGCATTATTAATAGCGGCTTCTGTTGGCGTCATTTCTGCTTTTACATCTGATGAAAAGCCATAAATTGTAGCAGCAAAACCTAATATCTTTAAAGCTTTCCCAGTTTTTTGCCAGTTCCATTTTGGCGCTGCAGTTTTTAGATAATTTTTAATTCGATGGTTTACTAAAATCACTTTCTCTGCAGCTAAACCTGCTTTTCCAGATTTCACACCTGCCTTAAGCTCATATTCCCAGACCTTTTCCATGTGTGCGGCTTTTTCAGCAGACGACTTACCTTGCCAAGCATCATAATCAATGTCTGCTTTGAAACTTTTATCAACTAACTTGGCAATATTTTTATTATCTCTTATTATTATACCAAATTGTTCATCAAGCATTGCCTGAGTAATCTCTGAAACACCACTTTTTTCTAATTTTTTAAGCCACTTATTCCAATGCGTTAAATACTCCATTTTATCTACATAGTGAATTCCCTTCTTTGAAGTATGATCTTCTAGAAGCATAAATATACCGTTTTCTATCGCATGAACATTTACACCATCAGCTAACTTTAATCCAAGTTTTCCTAATCTTTTAGGATCGTCAAATATTGCTTTTGGATATTTATGGTGCCATTCAACTGGGTATCTATATTTATCATCCCAATCCAACCCCAACACATCCACCCCATTAGGCCCAGCGTAGAACCTGTAGAGATTCTGCCCGTCTCTGTAGCCAGCGGGGTCAGGGGTCAGCCATCTTACATGTTGTGGGTCGTAAAGCCTGTAATGAGTATGATAAAGCCCAGTATGCTCATCACGCCACATGCCGTGGTAGCCGAAAGGGTTTGAGAAGTCTGACTTAACCTTTTTGACTTCTGGGGTGTTGACATTTAGGTCATGGTCTGTTGTTTTGACTAGGCCGTTTTGATCTAAAATATTCGTGATACCGTAACTGCTGTATTCATACTGCTCTTTCGGAGATGCGCCTTGCACACTGCTTGCGTCATAAACTGCCAAGACGGTGTTTTGGTCGTTCTTTAATAAGTAATAGTTTTCATTGGCGTTGGCATCGTAGATGTAAACTGGCTCGGCTGCTTCGTACATCCATGTACTCGCCCACGATGTTGTAAAAAGGAATGGGCTCTACGCTTCGCTACGAGCTAAACTACGCCATCAGTGGCTTCGTTTGGATGGCAACGAAACATTTGAGAAAACTGTAAGCTTCTGCAGATAAAAGTTTACACTAAAATGAAATTTTCAAAGAACGATTTTTTTTTGCAAAACATCAAAATAAGTATATTTTCTAAAAATTAATAAATTTAGCCTTGAGATGTAACCTTTTTATCTGCCTCCACTTTTAACCCCAATAATTTAGTAAAGCTTTGATCTGCAATTAAGGTGCTTACTTGGTAGTTGTTATACCTAGCACTTCTTGATTCTTTATATAAAAACTCTATGAACGAAGCACATTTATCAGGCATTCTTTCACTTGCCAATTCACATGTTGCCCGATGTCTACTCCCTTTAAAATAATCCGATACATCTCTAAAATAAGTATCAAAATCTTTATAAGTTTTATTGTTGTGCACAAACTTATCTTTGAAACAATAAGAGTAAATATAATGAATGCCACTGTAAAAAGCAGTCGTTATAACCCAATCATTATAATTTGTGTTTTTAACATTCTTATTAATTTTTATTATTTCCTGGCACATGTCAAAATTGTGTTTGCCATGGGTATAGTAATAGTTATAGTTCAAAGGAGAATTCAAATTTATAACCATCTGAGAAAAGTAATTCTTTATTAAGGTCTTTATCCTCAACAAACATGCATTCTAAATTACGAGAGATTTTTCTAGTTTTAACAACCATGTCATACACTTCAGAATATCTTGTATTTGATTTTCCATTTTCTTCCAAAATATAAACAAAATCATTCTCACCTATAGTGCAATTTTCATGTAACATTACACTTTTGACTTTTATATTTAATTCATTCACGACAAACGCATAAATTTTCATGCATACATGAACTGCAATTGATAGGTTTCGTTCGCTAGAGTTGAAGTTTTTAACACCCGTTAAATTTTTGTCTTCATCATAGTTTTTAGACAAACCCTTTGCAAACCCAACCAGTTGTTGTAATGATTCTTCTCGAATTACACCTATTGTGGCACTCACTTTGGTCTCCTAAAAGCTAATACCTTTAACTCTTCTAAACGGGCTTAGCTCTTAAACTATTGAAAACATAAAATCTTTTTACAAAGGCGGTTTAATTCTAAAGGATTTATCGAATAAATAAAGACCACCTATAATGCTTTTAATGTACAAATCTTAATTTATTAAAATTCGAAGACTTTTTGAACCTTGACACTTTGAAAATTTAAACATACTTTTTGAATTTTTCAACTAAATGACTCTAATCGCTTAAAGTAGCTAAATACTGTCCCAACTGATAAATTCATAGTAATTGCAATCTTTTTGAACCCAAAACCTTGCGCTCTTAGTTTATTGGCCATATTGCTATCAAAGGCAATCTTTGGCCGTCCGCAATGTTTACCCTCTGCCTTTGCTCTGTTTAGCCCTGCATGAGTTCTTTCTATAATCATATTTCTTTCAAATTCAGCTATTGCACTTAGAAAAGTGAATACCATTTTGCCTACACTGGTACTCGTATCGACCCCTTCATTTAATGAAATAAAGTCAATACTTAGCTTTTGGAATTCTGCCAAAGAACTAATTAAATGGGTAGTAGAACGGGCGTAACGGTCAAACTTCCAGACTAATACTATGTCGAACTTATTTAGCCTAGCCTTTGCCATCATATCATCAAGGGCAGGTCTATTTTGCTTACTTCCACTTACCCCTTGGTCTTCAAATATTTCGACTATAGTAAGCTCTCTTTGCTCACAATAGCGGATTAAATCCCGCTTTTGATTCTCGGTTGTCTGATCTTTTGTAGAAACTCTACAATAAATAGCAGTTCTCTTGCTCATGGCTTTTTCTCCTGTTACATTTTTAGCCCAATTTGTTAAAATTAGGAATAGGCTGGGCGTAATTGCCTATCCTGTTACGGCCAATGATGGGAACCTCTAATTCCTGTCATTGGTTTTTCAAAGCTGTTTAATCAGATCATCTACAAACTGTGAACGATTCTTGTCTTTTCTAAGCTTCTCTATTTTCTGAATAGATTTTATACTTAGCAACAAAGAAACTATTTTTTTGGGCTCATCAGAAGGCTTTCGACCAGACCCTTCTCTATAACCGCCCCATTCTTCTTTTGACTTCTTCATAAAAAACCTCCTTTTCTTGATATTTTATTATTTTTTCAAGATTGTAAATAAAAAACTGGCCTTGTCTATGAAATTATGATTTATTTTTTAGTTTGCTTGGTGAAATTTGACTGGAGAGACAACATTAAATAAAACCCACCCCATCCAAGGTCAACGAATTGCTTGGTTAATGGTGGGCTTGCTGATTTACCACTGGACGAGTTTTTGACTTAATGAGTCTGTTGAATTTTCTTTTTAAACTCATCAATTTGCATTTTTATTTTATTTTCTAACACCTTATCTTCTTGATGCATTTTAAATATAAAACAATTATGGCACAAATTAACTAGCTCTATCTTTTTAAATTCATATTTTTTTTCGATACTTAATATTTTATAATAATAAACATCGGGATGAAATCTTGGATTTAAGAAGTAATCTAAGAATGCTTCATCAGTTATGTTTTCATCAAACCCGTTTTTTAATATTGATATTTCAATATCCCAAAAAAGTTGATAAGATTTCCCAATTTCTATAGTTTTATCAAATATTAATTTTTCTAATTCATCAGTGTTCAGCCCCTTATCACTAGGCACTCCCAATTTAAAGTCAAATATTTTTTGTAAACTTGCACGAGTATATCGCAGACCCTCAATAAATTCAAAAATGTCTTCTGCTTTTTGTGGCATTTTCTTGGTTGCGAAATAGAACCTTTGCAATGCAGGTTGGCGCTCAATTGCAATATCATAAATTGTCACCAATTTTAATTTGGATAATTCGTTTTTTTGATTTATAAAATAATATAAAAGACCTACGGTTAAAATTAGCAAGATTATAGGTATTAAAATGTATTTACCCATTAAGATTTTCATTTAACCCTTTCCCAACAATAAACATATCATAAATTTCATTTTTTATCAATTCTTTGATGCATTTTCTATCTTCATAATTATATTGAAAATATGCGTCAATTAAAGCATTTATTGAATTCGCAAAACTTAATATTTTAAAATCATTTAAGTAATTTTTAGCATAATTTAGACCTTCCAAATATCTTTCGTCCCATTGATGTCTACCATCATCATAATATTTCTCACCGTAAAATTTAAATACTTCTTCAAAATCTGCAGGCAATGTCATACTTCTTAAAAATTCAAGTTTTTCCAGTGAGGTATCTTCATTCATGCAAAATTCATAAATAAAAATATTAATAATGGGATGATTACAATTTCGAGCTATTGTCAAATTTGTCTTTTCTATTATTTTTTTCAAAATATTTAAGTTATGCTTAAAAACTTTACCATTGGAATAATCCTTATATAAAAAATGTTCTTTTAGAAAAAAAGCAATATTTTCGCCCTCAAAATTAGCCGAAAATAAATCAAAAAAAATCTGCCGATTTTCCATTATGGTTTATAGCCTGTCATAATTACTTTTACATTAGGATATAATTTTTGAAATGCCTCAGCTACATCCGAACAACTTATGCACGGTATTCTTTCAGAGTGGATGTAAACGACGCCTTTTGGATCTTTTACATTTTTTAAAGCCGCCCCCAAATATTCTAAAATTTTCTTTTCAGAATCCGTATCTCTTAAATAACCACCAACTACTTTTGGATTAAAAAGTGATTTCGCATCTTTAGCAAATTCTATGCTATTTGGAAATAATTTACTACTACCAGAGTTAGCAACTAAATTTAAATATTGACCATTTATAAATGAATCAGAAGTGGCAACATTTATATTAAATTTGGTACCTGAAATACATTTATTTGCAATACGCAAATCGTTTATTCTAAGAATTGCCATCTCTCGATATGCGCTAATCATCTCACCATGAGTTATTCGAGAAAGAAGCGCACTAGAATTTTTAGCTACTTTCAGACCATTTATCGCACTACTTCCAGAAGTTGCGCTTAGACCAAGAGTTGCATAATGCCACATTAGAAATTCAGTTAATTCGGCAGATAAGTTTAAACCATTATTAATTTTTGAAAACTGTTCTTTAGTTAAATCTCTTTTAGCTACATCTGGATTATATTCATTCAGGAGCGTTTGATATTGCATTAAGCCATTTTTTAAACTACAAGTATCTATTACATGAGTCCCAGTGTCTACAAAAACATTTTTCTTTTCAAACTTCTCCCAATTTGTAGAGCCACTTGACTCATTTTCAATTTCTTCTAAAGTAGTTATACCACCTTTATGCCAATTAACCAAATCAGTTGATAAGTCATATTCTCCTAAATATAGAGGTGTGGCACTTGATCCAATCCAAAGTGCAGGTTTATCAGTCCAATATACAGAAAATTTTAATCTAATTTTCCCATCCTTATCTTTTATTACTTCAGGCTTTATATTAACTTCATCATCCCCCAAAACATCCACCCCATTAGGCCCAGCGTAGAATCTGTACAAATTCTGCCCATCACGATAACCAGCAGGGTCGGGGGTTAGCCATCTGACATGTTGAGGGTCGTAAAGTCTGTAATGAGTGTGATAAAGCCCAGTATGCTCATCACGCCACATGCCATGGTAGCCGAATGGGTTTGAGAAATCTGACTTGACCTTTTTGATTTCAGGGGTGTTGACATTTAGGTCATGGTCAGTTGTTTTGACTAGCCCGTTTTGATCTAAAATATTCGTGATACCGTAACTGCTGTATTCGTACTGCTCTCTTGGAACTGAGCCTGTGGTATCGCTTGCTTGGTACAGAGCTAATACAGTGTTTTGGTCGTTCTTTAATAAGTAATAATTTTCATTGGCGTTGGCATCAATTCATACTCGGTTTAGCAACAATTCATTTCTAAATCGGGTATACACTGAACTGTAAACGCACCTGATAAAACCAAGTGCGTTCGTTATTCGTCTTTAAATTTTCAAAGAGCTATGTAAACAGCTTTGCACTATTTTACCAAGTCAAAAAGAATTATCAAAATCAAACTATAAAATGACTTGGCAACCTAAGATTTTACATCCAAATTATTTCTGCGTTTTATGCGAGAATATTTCTACAGTCTAAAGTCTATAGTCTATAGTCTACATGCCTCGCCCATGTTGCAGATAAAAATCGCCAGCTTCGTGGGTGAGTGCATTTTTTCGTCGCTTATAATAAAACCGATTAATTTCTGATCTTAAGTCTTGAAGCTTTTCTTCTATTTGAAGTTTGCTGCCTATCATTACGCCATTCACAAAATACTTGAGCTTCTTCTGATATACCCCTCGTGGGCGATAATCGCTTTGTTCCATTTCTTTTTTAACTTCTT
>Ga0209573_1001284_pt1 | contig 40439 bp, 31 predicted proteins | sample TNRBio252014_DNA_FD_185870 | JGI IMG/M metagenome (GOLD analysis project Ga0209573, IMG submission 185870) | Wastewater treatment Type I Accumulibacter community from EBPR Bioreactor in Madison, WI, USA - TNR Reactor_6/25/2014_ DNA (SPAdes)... | ecosystem: Engineered > Bioreactor > EBPR >...
TCGAAAATGGTAAGACTATTCGAGCGATTCTTGGCGATGTTATCAACTCTAATCCTGCCCTCTTCAACGGCACGCTGTATGTCGGAGCCAATGACGGTATGCTGCACGCCTTCAATGCCGATACAGGCGTTGAGCAGTTTGCTTTTATTCCTAACGCGGTTTTTCCGAATCTTGCCAAATTGACTGATCCCAATTATACGCACCAGTACTTTGTGGATGGCTCGCCCACGGTGAGCAATGCCGTTATTAAAGGCGCAGCGGGTTCAGTGCTGGTTGGCACCTTGGGGGCTGGCGGTCGGGCCGTATTTGCCCTTGATGTAAGCAATCCGGCTACTTTTGATGCAACGAAAGTACTTTGGGAGTTCGGAGCGACGGATGATCCGGATCTTGGCTACATGGTCGGTCAGATGTCTCCCAGCACGCAGAGTGGCCGAAGCTCGGTAGTCGGGCAACTTAAGGATGGAACGTGGGTTGCGATTTTTGGTAATGGTTACGAGAGCAAGATACAGATCAATACCGATCTTACACGGACGGATAATAGCAAAGCCTACCTATATGTAGTTAAGCTAGACGACGGTTCCGTCCTCCAAAAAATTGAGGCCCCTACGAGCAGTAGTCCATCCGCAAATGGGTTATCTGCTCCAACCTTGCAATTGGATAATGATAAAAAAATTGTCGCTGCCTATGCAGGTGATTTGCAAGGTAATTTGTGGAAATTTGATCTGACCGGTAGTGGTAGCGCTCAACGGCTATTTACTGCGGTTAATGCTGCTGGCAAGGTCCAGCCCATCACCGCATCGCCTGAAATTGCCTTTCACCCCATTAGTGGATACCTGGTTTATTTCGGTACCGGTCAGTATATGATGAAGGGCGACCACACTGTCGAAGTCCCTGTGCAAAGTCTTTACGGGATTTGGGATGAAGATGGCACAGCAACCAGTCGCAGCCAATTACTGAAGCAGGAAATCACGAATGTGAGTAATGCTAATGGGAATAATTGGCGTTTTGTAACGAACAATCCGATAAATTGGACAGCTCATCAGGGTTGGTATTTGGATTTACCCTCTCAGGGCGAGCGGGTGACGGACAAACCCATGCTGAATTTTGGGCGAGCGATGTTTACCACGAGAATTCCGAATACGTCCGCCGATCCGTGTGATGCATCGACTGGAACAAGTTGGTTTATGGCGTTGGATATGTTGACGGGTGGTCAACCGGATGAGACCGTGTTTGATGTGAATCGAGATCGCCAGTTCAATGATGCCGATAAAGTAAATGGGAAGATAGCGATTGGGTTTGAAACGGGCGCTGCGGGAATGTCCCGAGTGACTTTGGTCATCTCTGAAAGAGGCGTTGATGTGATCGTGTCCGGGGTCAGTAATACGACGACTACAGCACAATCTTATGACGTGACTCGTGATGCAGCGGCAGCGGTAGCAGCTATTCAGAGCGCGATTGTTAGTGCTGTAAATTCAGCGGCGAATGCGACGGCGGCGGCGGCGGCAGTTGCTGCCATCGTTGCCAGCGCTGCTGATACGGCGACGGCTAAAGCGAATGCTTCAGGTGTTGATCCCACTGTGGCTAACTATGCTAAAGCAGCGGCTGCTGCTGCCAAGAGCGGTGATGTGACGGCAGCGAAGGCGGCGGCGGCGGCGGCTGTCGCAGCGGCTAGTCAAGGTAATACGGCTACAGCGGCGGCGGCAGCAGCCGCAGTTGCTGCTGCGGTCGCGGCGGCAGCAGCAGCCGATATTGCTGCTAACCCCAGTATGACAATCCCTAACCTTGTTACTCGTATTCCTACCATCATTGCCTCCGTTTTCAACGGATTAGTGCCGACCGTTATTGATAATACGGGGGCTGGTGTTGCAATGTCTGCTCCTAGTCGCCGTGGGTCCTGGCGGCAGTTGCGGTGATCTGCGGAGATGATCATGCACAGCAAAACGCTGTTAAGAGGCTTCACCCTGATCGAACTGATGATCGTGGTGGCGATTGTCGCCATCCTCGCCGCGATTGCCTACCCGTCCTACCAGGACAGTGTGCGCAAATCGCGGCGGGCGGACGCCAAAGCCGCATTGCTGGATTTGGCGCAACTCCTGGAGCGGAATTTCACCACGGCCAACCGCTATGATCAGAACAGCGCGGGCGCTGCGATCAGCACTAACACGCTGCCCTTCAAAGTCGTGCCGCGCGACGGCGGCACGAAGTTTTATGACATCACCCTGGCGGTGGACCAAAACACCTTCACACTCAGCGCCGCGCCTTATGGCGTCCAAACCCGCGATAAATGCCCCACCCTGACCCTCACTCAGACCGGAGCCAAAGGGATTAGCGGCAGTTCCAGCCTGAGCGCCGCCGAATGTTGGCGTTGACCGCTTAAGCTTCGTCGCTTCGCAGGCCACCCAACATTTCATCCGTCTGAACACCTCCATTAAACGAACCGCTCTCGGCCCAACCGGGGGCGGTTTTTTGATGGGGATGTTCGACGCCCGACGGCAATCTCACCTACAAGGCTACGAGGTCGGCTTATTGTCCTATCGTAGCCGACTAGCTACAATAACAATTATGTACACCATCAAGCGCACTCCGGAATTTCTCGCGTGGCTGAAAAGCCTGAAAGACCCGATGACCCGTCAGCGCTTGGGCCGTCGTCTGGAAAGAGCGCAACAAGGCAACCTGGGCGACGTGAAGTCGGTTGGCGAAGGCGTTTTTGAAATGCGCGAATTTTTCGGACCCGGCTGGCGCATGTACTACATCCAGCGCGGCGAAGTGCTGATGGTCATGCTCGGCGGCGGCGACAAGTCCACGCAATCCGCCGACATTGCTCGCGCTATCCAACTGGCGGCCACTGTGGAGGATTAAGCCATGACTGAGAAAATCAAAATTTCCGAACTGCCGGAATTCGACATCACGGAACTGCTGGATACGGATGAAGATATTGCCGCCTATCTGGCGATAGTGCTGGAAGAAAACGACCCGGCGGAGTTTGTCCGCGCCTTGGGCGATGTCGCCCGCGCCAAAGGCATGACCGAGATTGCCAAAGCTTCAGGGCTGAGTCGGGAGTCGCTGTACAAAGCCCTGCAACCGACCAGCAAAGTGCGTTTTGAGACGATAATGCGCGTGTGTGGAGCGATGGGCCTGCGACTGACGACGCAGGCCGCGTGAAGGCGGGACAACCACCTTCATCAATCGCCGCTACGCAAGAGTGGATACAAGATTGGATTACCGCCTGTTTAGCAACACCACACTGCACCGGCTCACGGATTAAACGAACCACCCCTGGCCAAATCGGGGGCGGTTTTTTGATGAGAGCCGGTCGTATACTGGACGCATTGAACAGGAGGAGGCGATAACGATGGCTACGACCTATGAAGACATCCTCAATCTATTTCGGGAAGTCGCGGAAGCGCAGAAAGAAACCGAGCGGAAGTTTCAGGAGACGGATCGGAAGTTTCAGGAAACCGAGCGGCTGCTGCGAGAACAATCCCAAGCCAGTGAAGAGAAAATCAATGCCTTGGAAAAGCTGTTCACCAGCCAGTGGGGCAAACTGATGGAATCGCTGGTGGAGGGCGATCTGGTCAACCTGCTGGTCCGGCGTGGCATCGCCATTACCGATACCACCACCCGGTTGAAAGGCAAACGGCCGGGCGGCGGGAACTACGAATTTGACATCATCGCCCACAACGGTGAAGCGATCGTCGTGGTGGAAGTGAAAACCACGCTGCGGCCTGACGACGTAAAACACTTCCTGGATAAACTGGATCATCTAAAAGACTGGATCCCCCGATACGCCCAAAACCGGATTTACGGCGCGATGGCCTGGTTGACCGCAGACGCCAGCGCCGAAGCGATGGTCATCAACCGTGGGCTGTTCAGCATTCGAGCGACCGGGGATTCAGCCTCGATCCAAAACGACCCGGCCTTCACCCCGCGAGCGTGGTAGCGGTGTCGGTGGGGATGCGGTTAGGGGATGTTAAGCAGCGAAGCGCGGCTGAACTTCTTGCTGAATACGCGCACCCTGCGCCTGAATGGCCTGTTTCAGGTCAAACTCGGCTTGCAGATTGAGCCACGACCGGGCATCGCCGCCAAAATAGCAGGCCAGGCGCAGCGCGGTATCCGGCGTGATGCCCCGCCGCTCTTTCACAATTTCAAGCAGACGGGTGGCAGGAACCCGCAGCGCCGTCGCCAGTGCGTTGACGCTCAAGCCCAAGGGGATCAGAAAATCTTCGCGCAAAATTTCGCCGGGATGGATCGGACGCATTCCATTAGGATCACTGAAAGAGCCTCCTCAGTGGTAATGATGACCCGACTCAAGGCGTTCAAATTCCGGTTCTATCCGACGGCTGACCAGCGTCAGCAGTTGGCGATTGAATTCGGCAACGCCTGGTTCGTGTGGAACCGCGGTCTGGACTGGCGCAGCAAAGCCTGGGAAGAGCGCCAGGAGCGGCATAACTACGTTTCGCTGGGACGGCAAGTGACCGAATGGAAGCGCGGCGAATTTCCGTGGCTGGCCGATTCGGCGGTGTGTGGTCTCACCCAAGTCCTGATCGATCAGGATCAGGCGTTCAAGAATTTCTTTGAAAAGCGCGGGCGCTATCCCCGGTTCAAATCCCGCTATGACCGGCAAGCGGTGCGTTATCAACTGGATCAACGCCAGATTGAGCGCACCTGGCAAGCCGGTGAAGTGCTCAAGTTGCCCAAACTGGGCGCGCTTAACATGCGCTGGTCGCAAGTCCCCGCCGGCGTTCCGAAAAGGGCGACGGTCAGCAAAACCCCGGATGGGCGCTACTTCGTCAGCTTTGCCTGTGAAGTGGCGCTTCAGCCGTTGCCGCTGACTGGAAAGGCGGTGGGTCTGGACGTGGGGATCAAGGAGGTGGTGGTCAGTTGGGATGGGGAAAGGGCCACGAAGTCGGGCAATCCGCGCCACCTGAAAAGCCAATTGCGCCATCTCAAGCGCCAACAACGGCGGCTGTCGAGAATGCAGAAAGGGAGCCAGCGCCGCCGTAAGCAGCGGGTGAAGGTAGCGAAGATTCACGCCCACATTGCGGCGCTGCGCGCCGACTTCCTGCACAAGACCACCACGGCCCTCGTGAAGAGCGCCGACGTGATCGTGCTGGAAGATTTGCATGTCAAGGGCATGGTCAAGAATCACCACTTAGTGGGCGTCATCGCGGATGTCGATATGGGCGAGTTGCGCCGGCAAATCGAGTACAAAGCCGATTGGAACGGGCGAACCGTGGTGGTCGTGGATCGCTGGTTTCCCAGCAGCAAGACCTGTAGCGACTGCGGGAGCTATCAGCAACAGATGCCGCTGCGGATCCGCGAATGGATGTGCCCGGACTGTGGAACCCGACACAATATCCTGAAATTCAGTACCGCCGGGGAGGCGGGACGTCAAGCGCGTGGAGCGAGCCAGAACTTGAGCGGTCACGTATCGCTCACCTACGATGAAGCGCGAACCGAGCCTGAATGTCACCGAAGCCGTCCGTCTGGAACGGGCCGCGTAGATGAAAGGCGCGGATTCCAAAAGGGGAGTTACGAATGGGTACGAAGGTAACGTCATGAGATATAATGATATTATCACCATGGAGCCGGATAAGCGCGGTGGCAAGCCCTGCATCCGGGGCTTACGGATCACGGTTTACGACGTACTGAGTTGGTTGGCCAACGAGATGACGCCGGCGGAAATCGTCGAAGATTTTCCCGAATTAACCCAGGCCGATATCATGGCCTGCCTGGCTTTCGCCGCTGATCGGGAAAGAACGGTGACTTGGATTAAAGCGGCATGAAGCTGTTGCTCGACGAGAATTTATAATCAGATAGTTAGATAAGTTTTTAGACAGTCTCTAAAGAGTTGAAACACCCTCACCCCGGCCCCTCTCCCGCCTGCGGGCGAGGGGTTTTTAGACAACCTCTTAGGGTTCCGGCTCTTCCGCCGTCTCTACCCAAAGTCCGCCCAGTTCCAGAATCATTTCGTTAAAAGGCTCCACGCTCACAGCATCCTGCTCCTGAAACAGGCCGATCACGGTCCAGCGCCCATCGCGCAATGCGAACGCTTCGAGCGTATGGGCCAGCGGGTCGACCAGCCACAAATAGGGCACACCGTAGCGGGCGTACACCGGCATTTTGAGGACGCGATCCTTGCGGGCGGTGGACGGCGACAGGATTTCGCACACCCAGCCGGGCGTGACTTCAAAGCGATGATCACGGGGCAGGCGCGGCAACCGCTCCCGCCGCCAGCCCGCCAGATCGGGAACCAGCACCTCGGTATCGCGGATGAAATGGATTTCCAGCTCATCCAGAATCCACCAGCCGCCCGGCCCGCCGCGCCCCCGGTGATAGGCGTTGCCAATGTCGATACCCAACCCGGAACCCGCTTCGGCATGAGGGCCTGCGGGGCGTGGCTGCGTATAAAGCTGACCGTTGATCAGTTCGCCGCTCAGGTTTTCCGGCAGATTTTCGAGCTGAGCATACCGATCATCGGAATATAACCGTTCACTCCCCTCGCCCGCTTGCGGGAGAGGGGCTGGGGGAGAGGGCAGGAGATTCAAAGACTTACCCCCTCACCCTAACCCTCTCCCCCTGACCAAGGGGCGAGGGAACTGAAGGATTACATCGGAATAAGCCCATCGTTTCATGATTGCGTACATCGGGGTCTCTCCGGGTTGCTTTGGATATTTTAATCTTTGCATGGAATCTGGAACCGTCGCGTCAACCGTTGCAACTGGCGCACCTGCGCGGGCGACGCCGCTGGCCCGTAGCGCAGCGCCGCGTACAGCCGCGCAATCGGCCAGACCGTCGCCGCCCATTCCGGCCGTTGCGCCGTCACCCGCGCGGCAAAATCCAGCGGCCCCTCGCTCGGGCCACGGACCAGACCGCGCCGGGCCAGCCGGGCGCAGAACTGTTGCCAGGCGCGCGCCACCGGATCGCGGATGCGGCGCGCGCGCCAGCGCCACCCGGCATAGAGCACCCCCAGACCGCTCAGCGCCGCCACGGTCGCCACCATCATCTCGCTCCAGTCCACCGGCCCGAAGCCCAGTCCCGACAGAAATTCCTTCTGCCGGTCGGGACCGTAGGCCAGCACCCATTCATTCCAGGCGATGTTCAGCACATCCCAGCTCAGAACCAACTGGCGCAGCCATTCGCTATTACCGCCGCGCCGCGCCAGAAACGGCAGGAGGCCGCCCTCGGCGACCGCCGCGTAGAGACCCTCCTGAACCCGGTTGGGCGCAACCGCCGCCGTGGGATCGACCCGCACCCAGCCGCGCTCCTCCAGCCAGACCTCGGCCCAGGCGTGGGCGTCGGACTGGCGCACGATCAGATAACCGCCCAGCGCATTCAACTCCCCGCCCTGATAACCGGTTACCACCCGCGCCGGCACTCCCGCCGCCCGCATCAGGAACACGAAGGCGTTGGCGTAATGCTCGCAAAAACCCTGCCGGGTGCGGAACAGAAAATCATCGACAATCTCGCCCCCCAGCAGCGGCGGGGTCAGGGTGTAATAGAACGGCTGGTCGCGAAACAGCGCCAGGGCGGCGCTGACCCGCGCCTCGGGGCGGAGATCGTGGGTCCGCCACTCCGCCGCCAGCGCCCGGGCGCGCGGATTGCCGCGCAGGGGCAGTTGCAGACCCCGGGCGCGCTCCGTTTCCAGCAGTTCCCCGGTGCGATACAACGGGTGCGAGCGCATTTCGTAACGGTACACTTCATTGACCGGCTGATCGCGCAGCAGTTGAAACGAGGGGGTCATGAACGATCCCGGCGGCAGGCGGGCCGGCAAATCCAGGGCAAACAGCCAGTTTTTATTACTCGGCTCCAGAATGACCGCGTAGTCCACCGGCGCACCTTGCGCTGCAAACGGGATCGGGGTCCGCGATGGCAGTTCCTCGGGCCGGGTCCAGCGCCGACCATCGAAATGCCACAGCACCAGCCCCCGCCAGTAGCGTTGACGCGGCGGGGGAAGATCGCTGGCGAAGCGCACCCGGAACGCCACGGCGTCGGACTGGCTCAGTTCGCTGATCGTGCCGGGCGCCATCTGATCGGACAGCCCGGTGCGGCCCTGGTAGGCATCCTTGGGCAAGCCCCACAGCGGGCCAGGAATGCGCGGGAACAGCACGAACAGGATCAGCATGACCGGAACCGCCAGCAGCGCCATTTTGCCGGCCAGCCGCACCGGCGCCAGCGCCGTCAGCCCGGCGTGTTGCCGGTAAATCAGCACCTGCGCGGTCAGCATGGCGACCAGCACCGCCAGTAAATAGGCCACGCGGAGCATTTCCTGGCTGTACAGCAGATTGCTCATCACCAGCAGATAGCCCAGAAACACCAGCACCACCCCATCCCGCAGCGCGCGCGATTCCAGCAGTTTGCAGGCGGTCATCGCGGTCAGCAGCGCGACCCCGGCGTCGCGGCCAAACAGGGTCCGGTAGTCGATCAGCACCCCGGCCCCGGCCAGCACGGCCACCAGCAACAGCAGGCCGTGGGGCGGCAACGCCTGGTTGCGCAGTGCGATCCACCCGCGCCAGCCGACCAGCGCGGCGAACAGCGCCGTCAGCCAGACCGGCAGTTCCGGAGCGTGCGGCGCAACCGCCAGCGTCAGCGCCGCCAGCAGCCAGGCCAGAGCCGCTGAGGTCAGCCGCTCAGCGGGCGGCGGTGGAGGTTTGGGCCGGCTTGGGCGGCGCCACGGCGGCATCATGAGGGCGGGGCATTCCTTCGGAGTGAGTAAACAGCGCCAGCGCTTCCAGACAGCGGCGGCGGTGCGCGTCGCCATGCGCCGGGGCGATGCGCGCGCCGGGCAGGAGCAGGCCGTACTGACGATCTTCGCGGTCGGCTTTTAACACCCATTGACAAAGTTGTTCCAGTCGGGGTTCGACGTGGTCAATACCCAGCAGCCGCCAGTCCAGCCACAGTTCCGGGCGGGCCTGGTCGGTGAAACATTTGACCAACAGCGGCCCGCCCCGGGTCGCAGCTTTCCAGGCGATGCGGCGCGGCGAGTCGCCGGGAGCGTAGGGACGAAAGCCGGCGTAGTCTTCGCTGCCCAGGCCCTGCTCGCCCACCCCGGCCCCGGCGGCGCTCGGCAAGGCCGCCGGCAGGGGACGCCGGCCCCGTGGCCGTGGATAGACCAGACAACCCGGCTCGAATTCGACCCAGCTCCACGCCTGTAACAGCCCCAGCGGATAGCGGGTCAGCACCCGGATCCGCCCCAGCCGCAGCCAGCCCCGGCGCGGGGCGGGAACCGTCACGGTCACGGTTGCTGCGCCGTGGGCCGGCACATCGACATAGTGCGGCGGCTGATCGCGCCCTTGCAGCGCGACGCCGTAGCGCGGGGCAGGATCAGGATTTTCCAGGCGAAAGCTAAAATGCGCCTCCTGACCGGCGAACACCGGTTCCGCCTGACCCGGATGGACCGTCAGCCGCAGCAGATTGTCATGCGCCTGCCACATGCTGTTCAGCGCCACGGCGGTCAGCAGAAAGGTAAAGGCGAAACCCATGCTGTTGCTGTAATTGATGGCCCACAGAAACAGCACGAACAGCAGAGTGGCAAAGGCGTAGCCTTGCGCAGTGGGCAGGATGTAGATGCGGCGCCGGGTCAGCAGCACCGGCTCGCGGGCCGGGCGCTGCCCGCGCATCACCCAGTTTTCAAGACGTTGCCGCAGAGTTTGGAACATCAGCGCTCCGCTCGGCCATGACCCCTAAGCATCAGAGGTCTGGCGGGTCTGGCTCCCACGCTCCGGCGTGGGAGCCGGTCCAGACGCTCCAGCGTCCCCACCGGCGCTCAAACCGGCAGGGCCACGGCGGCGCGCAGGCGCCCGACCAGATCGGCGGACGACTGCTCCAGCGCTTCTTCGCCGGGATACAGCCGATGACCGACCACGGCGGGCAACACGGTTTGCACATCTTCTGGCAACACATGGCCGCGCCGGTGCAGCAGCGCCCAGGCCCGCGCCGCCCGCAGCAGCGCCAGTCCGGCGCGCGGCGACAGTCCGCCGCGAAACCGGCTGGAGTGGCGCGAAAAGGCCAGCAGGCCCTGCACATAGTCCAGCAGCGGCGGCGCGGCGTGAATCCTGGCCATCCGCGCCTGTGCTTCATGCAACTGGGCGGGCGTCAGACAGACCGGCAATCGCGCCAGCACCTCGCGGCGATCCTCGCCTTCCAGCAGCAACCGCTCGGCCTGAGCGTCGGGATAACCCAGTTCAATGCGCATTAAAAACCGGTCAAGCTGCGATTCCGGCAAGGGAAACGTGCCGATCTGGTAGGCCGGATTCTGGGTGGCGATGACGAAGAACGGCTCCGGCAGCTTGCGGGTTTCCCCCTCGATAGTGACCTGACCTTCTTCCATCGCTTCCAGAAGCGCGCTCTGGGTTTTGGGGGTCGCGCGGTTGATCTCATCGGCCAAGATCAGTTGGGCGAAGATCGGTCCCGGATGGAACACGAAGGTCTCGCGCTGGCGCTCATACACCGCCGCGCCGAGAATGTCCGCCGGCAGCAGGTCGCTGGTGAACTGGATGCGCTGGTAGTGCAGTCCCAGGCAGCGGGCCAGGGCGTGGGCCAGGGTGGTTTTGCCCATGCCCGGCAGGTCTTCGATCAGCAGATGACCACGCGCCAGCAGGCAGGCCACCGCCAGGCGGATCGCGGGTTCCTTGCCGAGAATGGTCGAGCCGACCTGCTGGATCGCCCGCTCCAGGCTGTCTTGCAGCAAAGCGCTCACTTTAGTCCTGCCGATGCAGATCGCGTTTAAATCGCTTGAAGTTTTCTACATAGCGGGCTGCGGACAGGCGCAATTGAGCGATTTCCTGCTCGGTCAGCGTGCGCACGATTTTGCCGGGCGACCCCATGACCAGTGAACCGTCGGGAATGACCCGGCCTTCGGGAATCAGGCTGTTGGCCCCGATCAGGCAGTTCTTGCCGATCACGGCCCGGTTCATGATCAGGCTCTTGATCCCGATCAGGCTGTTGTCGCCGATGATGCAGCCGTGCAGCATCGCCAGATGACCGACCGTGACATCGCGGCCAAGGGTCAGCAGGATGCCGGGGTCGGTGTGGAGAATCGAACCATCCTGGATGTTGGCGTTTTCGCCGATGGTGATGACGTCGTTGTCGCCGCGCACCACCGCATTGAACCAGATACTGGCGTTTTGCTTGAGCACCACCGAGCCGATGACGGTGGCGTTATCGGCAATAAACCAGTCTTCGCCGTGGAATTCGACCTTGCGGTCGCCGAGGGAATAGATCACCGGAGTTCGCTCCTGCGTTCAGGGTTGGATGCCCTGAAGTATAAACGAGCAGGCGGCGGGGGCGGGGGAAATGCGGCGGGTCCGCCGCGCTTCGCGAGCGGCCAGAGGCGGGGGCGAAGCGCGGCGGGAACGGCAGGCTTACTTGGCGCTCTTCGCTTCAAGTTCCGCAGCGGTGGCCTTGTCATCATAGACGCCCGCAGCGACCTGATAGTTGCCAGCGGACAGGATATACGCCACCTTGCGATGATGGCCTTCGGCGCCGGGCTTGGTCCACATGTATTCGACCCAGCCACCATGCGCTTTTTTAGCCGCAGCGCACAGCGCGGTGCCAAATTCCTTTTCGGTGGCCTTGTCCTTGAGTTCGGTCACTTTTATGCCCTTGACTTTCTCGTTCGGATGCGACTTTACCGTGCCGGCGGTGCAGTCGAGGGCGAAGACATAGGTATCCTTCCAGGCCCACTTGCCGTCCTTCTTGTCGAATTCCGACAGCGTGACGTCGGCGTTGGCCTTAACGGCGGCAGCAGCTTCCTTGACCTTGCCCACCACCTCGTCGGCGGTTGCGGCGTCGGCAGCCCAGGCGCCGGCGGACAAACCCATCGCACAAATTGCGGCCATGCCGGCCAACAGTTTCTTATTCATCAAGAATCTCCTTTGGGTTTTGTTGTTTCGGTTCGGATGGCGCCGCCACGGGGAGCGGCGTTTTTAAACTGTAGATGGGGGATGCGGATAGGGCAAGGCGCGGTGCAAAAGTTTTCAGCGCCGCGCCTGGCGGGGTTTCTTTTGAATCCGCGCCTCATGTGGCGTCAATCGAGTCTGGCTCCCACGCGGGAGCGTGGGAACGAGAACCGGTCAAAGCTTTTGCGGTAGCCCACTCTTGCCCCACAAGTAGCATCTTTCCAGGAAATCGCCTTAAACCTCCGCCAGATGGCCCTTTTCTTCCAGCCAGTTCTTGCGGTCTCCCGCCCGTTTTTTCGCCAGCAGCAAATCCATCAGCGCCAGGGTGTCATCGCCCGCATCAAGGGTCAGTTGCACCAGCCGGCGAGTGGTGGGATCCATGGTGGTTTCGCGCAGTTGCAGCGGGTTCATCTCGCCCAGACCCTTGAAGCGGGTCACATTGACCTTGCCCTTCTTCTTCTCGGCGGTGATTCGGTCGAGAATGCCCTGTTTTTCCGCCTCGTCCAGCGCGTAGAACACCTCTTTACCGATATCGATCCGGAACAGCGGCGGCATGGCGACATGGATATGGCCGGCATCGACCAGCGGGCGGAAATGACGCACGAACAGGGCGCACAGCAAGGTGGCGATATGCAGACCGTCGGAATCAGCGTCGGCGAGAATGCAGATTTTGCCGTAGCGCAATCCGCTCAGATCATTGCTGCCGGGGTCGACGCCAATCGCCACTGCGATGTTATGCACCTCCTGCGAGGCCATGACCTCGGCGGAATCCACTTCCCAGGTGTTGAGAATCTTGCCGCGCAACGGCATCACCGCCTGAAACTCGCGGTTGCGCGCCTGCTTGGTGGAGCCGCCGGCGGAATCGCCTTCCACCAGGAACAGTTCGGTGCGAGCCAGATCCTGGGCGGTGCAGTCGGTCAGCTTGCCGGGCAGCGCCGGGCCGCTCGTGACCTGCTTGCGCACCACTTTTCGGCTGGCGCGCAGGCGCTTTTGGGCGTTCGCCAGCGCCAGTTGGGCGATGCGTTCGCCCATTTCAGAATGCTGGTTCAGCCAGAGACTCAGGCTGTCCTTGACCACCCCGGCGACGAACACCGCGCACTCGCGCGAGGACAGCCGCTCCTTGGTCTGGCCGGAAAACTGGGGATCCGCCAGCTTGACCGACAGCACATAGCAGCAGCCCTCCCAGACATCCTCCGGGGCGATCCGCAGCCCACGCGGCGTCAGGTTGCGAAATTCACAGAACTCGCGCACCGCGTCGGTCAGTCCGCCGCGCAGGCCGTTGACGTGAGTACCGCCTTGCGGGGTGGGAATCAAATTGACATAGCTTTCCGTGACCGGTTCGCCGCCCTCGGGCAGCCAGGTCAGCGCCCAGTCGGCGGCCTCTCTCTCGCCATCGACGTGACCGACGAACGGCGGATCCGGCAGCAGCGCGGTCTGGCCCAGCGCTTCCTTGAGATAGTCGGTAAAGCCGTCTTCGTAATGCCAGAGCATCTGTTCGCCGCTGGCCTCGTCGGTGAACCGCACCTTCAGCCCCGGACACAGCACCGCCTTGGCGCGCAGGACATGCTTGAGGCGGGGCGTCGAGAATTTGGGCGAATCGAAATAGCGCGGGTCCGGCCAGAACCGCAGGACCGTGCCCGTGACCCGGCGCGGCGCGGGTCCGATCTCCATGAGTTCCGAACGTTTGTCGCCGCCGGCGAAGGTCATCTGGTATTCCCGGCCATGGCGCTTGACCCGAACTTCAAGCTGGCTGGACAGGGCGTTGACCACCGACACGCCCACGCCATGCAGGCCGCCGGCGAACTGGTAGTTGCGGTTGGAGAATTTGCCGCCGGCGTGCAACCGGGTCAGGATCAGTTCGACGCCGGGAACGCCTTCCTCGGGATGCAAGTCCACCGGCATCCCGCGCCCGTCATCCTCGACGGAGAGTGAACCATCCGCGTAGAGGATAACCGCGATGGTCGTGGCGTGGCCGGCGATGGCCTCGTCCACACTGTTGTCAATGACTTCCTGCGCCAGGTGATTGGGCCGGGTGGTGTCGGTGTACATCCCCGGCCGCTTGCGCACCGGGTCCAGGCCGCTGAGGACTTCAATGGCGGAGGCGTCGTAGGTCGTGGCGTTCATGCGGGGTATCGGTCAGGCGGAAAGGGCGCGCGTACCGTAGCCCAAGGGCGTAACGGCGTCCAGCGCGCGCGCCGCCCGCTGTGGATCCTGGTGCGTTAAATGCAATCCTCTCAGCTTGAAACAGCGGTATTTCATATCGTTGCAGATTGAACTGCCCAGCTCTTTCAACGCCAGCCAAAAAATCATAACGCATTGATTAAGATAGTTTGATAGGCAAAAATGCCTCCGGCATGGATGTTGCTTCGCACCATTAAAACCAACGGGATACCTGATCAGGACTTTCGCTTTCCGTCATTCCCGCATCAGCGGGAATCCAGAGACTCTCTGAAGAGACGGGATACCCGCATTCGCGGGTATGACGGAACAGGTAGGCAAGCGAAAGTCCTGTCCGTCATTCCCGCATCAGCGGGAATCCAGAGACTCTCTGAAGAGACGGGATACCCGCATTCGCGGGTATGACGGAACAGGTAGGCAAGCGAAAGTCCTGTCCGTCATTCCCGCATCAGCGGGAATCCAGAGACTCTCTGAAGAGACGGGATACCCGCATTCGCGGGTATGACGGAACAGGTAGGCAAGCGAAAGTCCTACTGATTAGGAAATATCCCCAACATCTGGGAGGCGATCAACATGCATCCACCGGCTGTCGCCTTAACCGACGACCTCATCCTTCAGTCCCAATCCAGTTGTTGGCAGCGGTTACTGCTCATTGGGGGACTGTATATCGCGCTGTGGAACCTGGTCTATTTCAGCGCCGCCGTGCTCGACGTGCTCAATTTCAGTCTGGTCAGTCTGTGGTTTCCCGCTGCCGGATTGAGCTTCTTTGTGCTGCTGGAGCTGGGCTGGATGGGCGCGCTGCTGTATCTGGCGAGCCTCATGGTGAACGACGGCTTGCTGTGGCTGCTGGATCCGAATCGAGTCCTTCTCCCCCTGGAGTGGCAATTGGCAAGGTGGGTAATGCCGATCATTGCCTACGCCGCGTTTGCCCTGCCCTTGCGGGAACGGGTGACTTGCCTGCGGAGCTTCGCCTGCGCGCGCTCCAGCGCCCTGTTTTGCGCCGCCGCCCTGGGGGCCAGCACCTTGGCCGCTCTGGGTGGCACATTTCGGGTGGTTTATAGCGGACGAGGTTCGCTGGAGCAGGCAGCGGTCATTTTCCGTTCCTGGCTGGTGGGCGACTTGATCGGGATCCTCGCGATCACGCCATTACTGCTGTTTCTTCTGCAACCCTCTCTTCATCATTACCTCCAGCAAGGGCAAGGATCCTATTCACTCGGTATACGGTGGCTGGGCCAGGTAAGGTTCAATCGCCAGGCGCTGCTCGACGGCCTGCTGATCGTCGCAGCGCTCCTGGCCCTCTTCGCCATTCCCTGGAGCCTGGGACTGGATCGGCACTTCCCCTTCGCCGCTTTGTTGCTGCTGCTGCCCCTGATCTGGATAACCTTGCGCAACGGTCTGCGCGGCGCAGTGCTGGGCATGGCGGCGATTGATGCGGGGCTGGTGTTGCTGATTGTTGTCCTTGGCCTGTATGACGACGCCTTCCAGTATCAACTGGTGATGATCGCCATCGCATGCACCGGGTTATTTCTGGGGAGCACGGTCGAGGCGCGTAATCAGGCGCTGGCGGCGGTGCAGACCCATGCGGAACAACTGGCGCGGGAAGTGGCGGCCAAGACTCAGGATTTGCAGGCGATCAACCAGGACTTGACTCAGAAGGAAAGCTATCTGCGCGCGCTCGTCGGCAACGCGCCAGTGGACATCGGCCAATTCGATGCGCAGGGACGGTGTTGCTACCTCAACGCCGCAGGTTGCGTCCTGACCGCCTGCACCGCGGACACCGCGCTCGGGCGCAGTTTTCTCGATTTCGTGCATCCCGAGCATCGCGATTATGTTGATTTCATGTGGCAAATCGATAGGGGCGCCCTCACTCCCAAAGCCCACGTGCTCGAATTCCGCCTGGATGGCAGCGACCTCTGGGTAACAGCCTACTGGATCAACGTGATGAAACAGGCCGGACCCGCGCTGTCGGGTTCTATCATCATCCTGACCGACATCACCGAGCAGCGGCGCAAGGACGCCCATATCTGGATCCAGGCCCATTACGATGCGCTGACCGACTTACCCAACCGCAGCCTGTTCCGCGAGCGGTTCGACCAGAGCCTGCACCGAAGTCAGCGGAGCCACCGGCCCGTGGCGCTGCTGGGCGTCGATCTCGACGGGTTCAAGGCGATCAACGATACGCTGGGTCACGCGGGCGGCGACGAGCTGCTGCAACAGGTGGCCGCGCGGTTGACCGCACGAATGCGCGACAGCGACACGGTCGCCCGGATCGGCGGCGACGAATTTGCGGTCATTCTGTCCGAGGTTGCGGATCAGAATGCGGCAGTCCAGGTGGCGGAGGATCTCGTCGCGCGGCTGGCGAAGCCGTTTGTGCTTCAGAACGGCGTCGGCGGTATTTCCGCCAGTGTCGGGGTGGTGATGTATCCCGCACACGCCACTACCACCGAGACCCTGATCCAATACGCCGATCAGGCCATGTACGCCGCCAAGAACGCGGGTAAGAATCAGGTGGTGGTGTGGCGGCCATCGCTTTGAGCGGATACAGTGCGCCATCCGCTGCACGGGCATCCATGCCGGGCTTCTACGCTCCGATCACTCCCCACCGCGAGAAATCCCATGTCTGATATCGCTTTCATCACCGGCGCCACCTCCGGCTTTGGCGCCGCCTGCGCCCGGCGCTTTGCGGCTCACGGCTGGCGGCTGATCGTGTGTGGCCGTCGCCAGGAGCGACTGGCGGCCCTGTGCGCCGAGTTAGCCGCGACCGTTCCGGTTCACGCCATCCCGCTGGATGTACGCGACGAGGCGGCTGTCAATGCCGCCGTCGCCGCTCTGCCCGCCGATTTCGCCGAAGTCGATCTGCTGATCAATAACGCCGGGCTGGCGCTGGGGCTGGAGCCGGCCCATCAGTGCGTTATGACCGATTGGCAGCAAATGGTGGATACCAATATCAACGGCCTGCTGTATTGCACTCGCGCCCTGCTGCCGGGCATGGTCGCCCGCGACCACGGCCACCTCATCAACATCGGCTCGGTCGCCGGCAACTATCCCTATCCGGGCGGCAACGTCTACGGCGCCACCAAAGCCTTCGTCCGCCAGTTCTCGCTGAACCTGCGCGCTGATCTGCTAGGGACGCGGGTGCGGGTCACCAATATCGAACCGGGGATGGCGGAGAGCGAGTTTTCGCTGGTGCGGTTCAAGGGGGAAAGCGCCAAGGCTGCCCAGGTCTATGCGGGAGTCCAACCCTTGCGGACGGAGGATATCGCCGATGTGGCGTACTGGGCGGCCACTCGCCCGGCGCACGTCAACATCAATACCCTGGAAGTGATGCCGGTCAGCCAGGCGTTTGCGCCGTTCGCGATCAGCCGCGCCGGTTGAGTGATTCGCTGACTAAATCGGTCTTGGGCAGCTCGATGAGGTGGGGACCATGGCGGCGTTCCGACCCGGCGTGAATTTGATTCTGTTGCTGCGCCCAAAGGCGGCTTGTGACCCGAAAGTACAGCCAGAAGACCGCCAGGAACGCATAAAACTGCCAGTACTCGGGTACACCCAGACGGTACGCGGCGACGCCCCCCGCGCCCACCAGCAGCGCCATGAGCAACAGCAGAGCAGTGACCCGGCCATCCGACAGTCCGCATCCCAGCAACAGGTGATGAAGGTGTTGGCGGTCGGCGGCAAACGGGCTGCATCCGGCGCGGACGCGGCGAATCATCAGCACGATCGTGTCCATCAGCGGCAGCGCCATGATCCAGATGGCAGTCATGGGAACCATCACCGCCTCTGGTCCCTGGGAGAGATGCACCAGAAACCAGGCTAGGACGAATCCGAGCATGGTGCTGCCGGCGTCGCCCATGAACACGCTGGCGCGAACCCGCCAGGGATGGCGCAGATTGAAGCAGAGAAACCCGGCAATCGCCAGGGTCAAGACCAGCAGCGCATCGCGGTCGCCGCCGTGGTGGAACGTCGGCGCGATCTGCACCAGAACGATCAGCCAGCCGGCGGCAATCAGCGCCAGACCGCCCGCCAAACCGTCAAGACCGTCGCTCATGTTAAAGGCGTTGATCACCCCGACGACGCAGAACAGGGTAAACAGAAACGCGAGGCTGCCCGTCAGCGCCACCGCACCCAGCCCAAACAGGTCGCCCAGGTTATTCAGGACGATCCCGCCACCGAACGTCATCACCAGCACTGCGCCGATCTGAAACCCGAAGCGGATCACGGGCCGAACCGGGTGTAGATCGTCATAAAGCCCGATCAAGGTCAGCAGCGCCGCGCTGATCAGCAGTTCCGGGTGCGCATGTGGCAGTTCCGGCAACGCCAGCACACTCAGACTATAAGCGATGCTCATGGCAACGCCGCCCACCAGCGGCACCGGGGTCCGGTGATGCTTGCGGGTGGTGGGCCTGTCCACCCAGCCCCAAGCCCGCGCGGGCCGGATCAGTGCGGCGATCAGCGCCACGCAGAGGCCAAAGGCCAGCAACAGCAATTCGATGTTCAAAATGAACGGCTCCATGGGTTCTTCTGGTAGATCAGGATTACCCCAGTAGTATGAGCGTTACGGGATAAGGCCAGATAGCCCTAATACCGTTTCCCGATAGATTTTATCTTTTTAAGGCTAAAAACGACCCCGTTCGTCATACCCGCGAAAGCGGGTATCCCGTTGTTCAGCGGCTGACGGGATTCCCGCTTTCGCGGGAATGACGACCATAAATACGGAAACCTACCGAGAATGGGTATTACCTCGAACCTATCTCAATGCCAAGTGGGATGCCCAAAAAAGCGCAAATGCTTCACCAAAACACAAGATGATCATCGGATGCCAACCTTGATACGGTTTCACTGCGCAAAATGGTGGTAGAAGCGCCCTGTCTGAATAAAGCTTGGCTTCAATTGATAGTCGGAGTTTGCGACCCGTGTCGGCTTGCTGATAGCCGTTGCACTATTTTAGTGCGTTAAGATCCGGAATGCGCGTGATTCGGGCGGAAACCAGACTCATCATGGAGCATGGATCTCACTTAGTATATTGATTTTACTATTTTTATGGAATGGCTTCAGATTTGCTTGTGTGCTGCGTTCAATCCGTCATCGAACGGATCATGACCCGAAATAGGGCGCGGCCCTGACCACCCGAATAATTTAGAGACCGGCGTAATGAGTCAAAAACTTACATCGAAATTTCTTTTTCCCGGCTTTTTGGCGCTATGCGCGCCGGCGGCGTGGGCGCAGGAGGCCACGCCCCTCAGTCCCGGCAATACAGCCTGGATTCTCACCGCAACGGCGCTGGTGCTGTTCATGACCCTGCCCGGCTTGTCGCTGTTTTACGGTGGACTGGTGCGAACCAAGAACGTGCTGTCCGTCCTCATGCAGTGCTTCGCCATCACCTGCCTGGTGTCGCTGCTGTGGTTCGCCTATGCCTACAGCCTCGCCTTCGGAACCGGTAACGACTGGATCGGCGGTTTCGGCAAGCTGTTTATGGCCGGGGTCGAAGAAAACTCCCTGACCGGCGACATTCCGGAAACCGTGTTCTCCATGTTCCAACTGACTTTCGCCATCATTACTCCGGCGCTGGTAGTCGGCGCCTTCGCTGAGCGGATGAAATTCTCCGCCATGCTGCTGTTCAGTGGCTTGTGGCTGACGCTGGTGTACGCGCCGGTAGCGCATTGGGTGTGGGGCGGGGGCTGGCTGAGCCAGATGGGTGTGCTGGATTTCGCAGGCGGGATCGTGGTGCATATCACCGCGGGCGTGGCTGCGCTGGTTTCAGCGCTGGTGCTGGGCAGCCGCCATGGTTTTCCGACCACCGCCATGCCGCCCCACAATATGACCATAGTCGTCACTGGCGCCGGCATGTTGTGGGTCGGCTGGTTCGGTTTCAACGCCGGCAGCGCGCTGGCGGCCAACGGCAACGCCGGCATGGCGATGATGGCGACGCATCTGTCCGCCGCTGCGGGATCGCTGGCGTGGATGACCATGGAATGGCTGCGGTTCGGCAAGCCGAGTGTGCTGGGCATTGTGACCGGCATGGTGGCCGGTTTGGGCACGATCACTCCGGCCTCGGGCTATGTGGGGCCGGCGGGGGCGGTGGTGATCGGCGCGGTCGCGGGGCTAACCTGTTTCAGCGCCACCCAGTTTCTCAAGCGGGTGCTGAAGGTGGACGATTCTCTGGATGTGTTTCCGGTGCATGGCGTGGGCGGAATCCTCGGAACCCTGGCTGCGGGCGTGTTTGCATCTACTGAACTTGGCGTGTTCAAGGGCCAGGGTTTCGCTGCGGAGATTACCAGCATGGGACAGCAACTGGGCGTGCAATTTGTGGCGGTGTTGGCGACAGTGGCCTACACGGCGGTCGTGACCTTCGTTGTACTCAAACTGGTGGATGCGCTGACCGGTTTGCGGGTCGGTCGGGAAGACGAAATCGGCGGTCTGGACATCGCTTTGCACGACGAGCGCGGCTACGACTTGTAACGGTTTTCAGGATCCACGCTGGTCTGAGAGTTACAAACCACCCTGGAGCTACAAACCACCCCTCCTTGATCCAAGAAGGGGTGGATGCTCAGCATTCCGCCAGCGCCGCCGACATCCGCTCCAACCCTTCCGCGAGCCGGGCGCGCGGACAGCCGAAGTTCAGCCGCACAAAACCGGCCCCGCCCGGTCCAAAATCCGCGCCGTTGTTTAGCGCTACCCCGGCATGGTTCAGGAAAAACTCATGCGGGTTACCGGGCAGGCCCGCATCCCGGCAATCCAGCCAGGCCAGATAGGTGGCTTCCGGGACGGTGGTGCGAACGCCCGGCAAATGGCGCTTGATGTTATCAACCAGATAATCCCGGTTGGCGGCCAAGTAAATCAGCAGCTCCCGCAACCAGCCGTCGCCCTGCCGATAAGCGGCCAGCGCAGCGTTCAGGGCGAGAATGTTCGCGTCCGGGACGATGCCGCGCATGGCGTGTTTGAAGCGCCGCCGCAGTTCGGGATTCTGGATAATTGCGAAGCTCGCGCCCAGCCCAGCGATATTGAAGGTCTTGCTCGGCGCCATCAGGGTGATGCAGCGCTGGGCGATTTCGGACGCTAGGGTCGCCAGCGGGGTATGTCGCCGCCCGTCCAGCAGTAAATCGCAGTGAATCTCGTCCGAGCAGATCGCCAGGTCGTGGCGTTCGCAAATCGCCGCCAGCCGATGCAGCTCCTCGACGCCGAACATCCGTCCGACGGGATTATGCGGGTGGCAGAGGATGAACAGCCGGGTGCGCGGGCCGATGGCGGCTTCGAACGCGGCATCGTCGAAGGTGTAATAAAGCCGCCCATCGCGCATTTCCGCTGTCAGTTCGGCGGTGAGCAACTGCCGATCCTGGTTGCCCGGCGCGGCCAGAAACGGCGGATATACTGGAGTTTGCACCAGTACCTTATCGCCGGGTTCGCCGACCGCCCGGCAGGCCACGTTCAAGCCACACACCAGCCCCGGCAGATAGACGATCTGCTCCGGCGTCACCGTCCACCGATAGAGCGCCGCCATCCGCGCGCAAATCGTCGCAGTCAACTCGTCCGGCGGTGCGCCGTAGCCGAACACCCCATGCGCTACCCGCTCACGCAATGCGGCCAGCACCGGTTCCGGCGAGACGAAATCCATATCCGCCACCCATAGCGGCAGCGCATCGCCATAACGTTGCCATTTCAGGCTGTCGGCGCCGCGCCGGTCGGGCGCATGGTCAAAATCGTAGAGCATGGGTGGCAAATCCTTGAATTCGGAACTCATGTGGAACGGCGTGGCTAGTGCTCTGTCAGTCAGATTTTGATGGGTTCAATCCCTGAAAATTCAGAAAGTTGAAAGCTGGTATCCATCAGAATAAAGATGACAGAGCACTAGACCAGATTGTGCAGTTGGCGCAAATGATCATACGTCATGCTGGATATTTCCCGGATGACATCGCCACGGGCATTTTTCCAAGCGTAATAATTGCTGGCGGGCCGAGCCTTTTCGATGATGCCGATGAAAGTGTACGGATAGCGGCGGCCATCGCGACCCTGGGCGATCAGAATGCCCATGTCGCCGCACAGTCGGGCGGTGGTGCCCGTCTTGTCAATCACTTGCGTCCCGCGCGGCACGCCTGCGGCGCCGGTGTAAACGCGGTCGCGGTTCGGCAGATACATCAGCCGGCGCAGTTCGGCGGAATAGGGCAACTGGTCATACCACAGCGCTTGCAGGAAGCGATGGTAGTCGAGGGCGGAGGCCCGGTTGCGGTAGGAACGACCGCCACCCGGGATGGACTCGACGATCCGGGTATGGCGGAACACGCCGGGATAACGCTGCTTGAGCGTATGTTCCGCCTCGGCGGGACCCGAGCGACCGCTGGTCCGGTTCAGAAGCTCGATAAAGTAATTAGTGGCGTGATTGTCGCTGCGCTGAATCATCGCCTCCATCCGCTGACGATGGAACGGGGTGTAGCTGAGTTGACCTTCCTGCACCTTGTTAAAGAACGCCAGAGCGATAAAGGGTTTGATCATGCTGGCGCTCTGGTAGGGCAGACCGGCGTTGATAGTGACCAGGAAACGCCCGCTGGTGAAATCGTAGACCAGCCAGGCGGTGCGTTCGTTGGCCGCCAACTGCCCGGTTTGGCGCAGGCGCGCGACATAGCGCTCGACGCGGGCATTAAGATCGGCGGTATTCCAAGGCTGATCCCAGGATGGGGATGGCGACGGGTTCCAGGTGCGGGGTGGCGACGGGTTCCAGGCGCGGGGCGGCGGCCGATTCCAGGAACGGGGCGGCGGGTTGCCGTAACGATAAGTGGCCGGCGGCCGGTTCCAATAGCGGGGCGAGGGCGAGGGCGCTGGCCATTGGGGGGAACCCAGCGCCGGCGGTTCATCCCACGCTACCCCCGATTGCGGTGCGAGGCCCAGACCCGTGGCGCCGATCAACGCGGCTATCCGGGTAAGAAAGGTGCGCCGGGAGGGGTCGGCGACCATCGGGGCTTCAGTCGTAGGTTCCGAATCGGCGATTTGAGTAAAAAACATGAGGGCAGGCTCCAACGGGTCATCAGCGGTCAACTTATCGATTATGGGCTGGAAACCTGAAAATCAACAATGACCGGGTAATGGTCGGAACCGATGTCCGGGCCGATGACTCGCTGCCGAATCTGGATTCCAGTGGAAAATAGCGCATGGTCGATAGGAATCCACAAGGGTGGCCAACCGGTCGGCCAGGACGGTTGCAGACCACGCCCGCGCCGACTGTCGTGCAAACCCGCCTCGCTGAGCAGGCGGGCAAACCACGGTGACCAAGGCGACAGATTGAGATCACCCAGCACCAGCACCGGCGGCGGACTGTGGCGAACCTGAGCCGCCAGCGCCTGTAATTGTTGATTGCGACCCTGGGCCAGTTCAGCGCTGACCGGCGGCCAGGGATGCGTTCCAATCAGGGTAAACGCCTGACCGCCGACCTGGAGAGTCGTTACCAGAGAAGGTGGACCGGAGGCGTCGCCAAAAGCCACCCATTGACTCCCGGAGAGCGGCAACCGGCTGAACAGGGTCATGCCGAACGGATCGTCGCGCGGTTTGGCCAAGCGCTGCGGATAATGTTTGTCCAGATCGCGCAACTGATCCAGCAGCCACGGAGTCGTTTCCAGCAGCAGGATCAGGTCGGGATCGGTCGTGGCGATCAAGCGCCGGAGCGGTTCCGGGTCGCGGTTTTCGACATGGATGTTGGCGAGCAGGGCGCGCACGGTGGGTGCATTCGGTTCGATGACGGGTGATGCGGCATCGTCCGGTTCGAACGCCTGCGCAATGACCGCCAGGTTGAGCAGGGCGAATGCGCCAAGCAACGCTGCCCAGGGCCACTGTTGCAGCGCCAGCAGGATCAGCGCCAAGCCGCCCAGGGCCAGGGCGTATTGCACCCGGAAATGCGCGGTCAGCTCAAACAGCCACCAGAGTTGCCCGGCGAAACCGGCCAGCGTGGCCAAACCGGCCAGCACGCCAGCGGCGTTGAGCAATCCGGTGGGACTGACCGGCCTTCTCACCATAGGGAAAACCCCCAATATCACCCTATAAATCCCTTATTTACTCCACGGTTCCAAAACTTGATATTAGCCGCGCCTGTAAAGGTATCGAGCATAACATCCTATAAAAAATCAATAAAATGAGCGCCGGGGAGATGGCGGCGCCGTTCACCATCAAAACGAGGAGTCCCAAAATGAAAAACGAAATTACCCGTCCGGTGAAAGCTCGGCGCCATGGCAGCGAGGGCCTGATCCCGGTGGATCGGCAGAGCTGTCCGTATCGTGGCGCAGCGTCCTGCGTCAGCGCCAGCGGCGGCAGTTACTGCGGTGGCTATGGCGGGGACGCACCCATCAAGGGGACTCAGATGCATGCGGTGCGATGTCTGGAAGAAAATAACGTCGATTTCGTTCCCTATGGCTGGCTGGGCATACCCCGCCGCATGATTCATCACCCGATGCACTCCCGGTAACTGATCAGGAAGCGGCCCGCCGGGAGGCGCTCCGTCCTTATATTATGCTGGCCGGGTGTGATTTGATCCCGCCCGGCCAGCAGGTCATGGCTCTACCATGACCCGGACTTTCTGATCGTTGCGCCATTCACCGACCACCCGCTGGCCGTTCTCGTACATGACCCCTTGGCCGTTTTTGCGGCCGTTGCTCCATTCGCCCTCGTAGCGGTCGCCGCTGCGGTAGTAATAAGTCCCCCGACCATTGGGCTGGTCATTGGCGAACTCTCCGACGTAGCGGTCGCCGCGCCCTGCGTAAAGATAAGCGCCCTGACCGTGCTTGCGGCCATTGCGCCATTCGCCCTCGTAGCGGTTACCGCTGCGGTAGTAATAGATCCCCTGACCGCTGATCACCCCGTTGCGCCATTCGCCAGCGTATTTCTCGCCGCGACCCGCGTAAACATAAGTGCCCTGACCGTGCATCTTGCCGTTGCGGAACTCCCCGGAGTATTCGCTACCGTCCGGGTGGCGGTAGACGCCCTGACCATTCTGGCAATCGCCGCGCAGGCAGTTGGAGGAGGCAGAGGGGCTGGCCTTGGCGACGGTTTCACTCTCGGTAGCGCGGGAACGGGGCGGTTCGGGTTCTGCATCCGGTTCGGTTTCTGGCGGCGCGACGGGCTTGGCGGCTTCGGCCCGCTTGCGGGGCAGAAGCGCCGAGAGCGTACTTTCGTCGCCAGCGCTCAGATCGACCCGCCCATTCCAGTCCAGATAACCTTCCCGGCGAACCCGAACCTTGTAGGAACCCGGTTTCAGCTCCAGCTCCAGCGGCGTAGTTCCTGCACTGCGGCCATCGATCAGCACCTCGGCGTCGTCCTGATCGGCGCGGACAAACAATCGGGCCGGCATCGCCGGCTGTTGCTGTAACTGCTTGAGTCGGGTTCGCGCGGCGGACGCCTGCCGGCTCTTGGGATACGTCGCCAGAAACTGCTCAATAGCGGCGGCATCGTCGCTGTTCTTGAGCGCCGCCCAAGCCTGAGCCGCGGTGCGCGATGGAGAAGAAGTCGCCGGTTCGGGTGGGCGCTCTTCGAGAATGCCTTGCGGGGCGGTCGTGATCTGCAAGCTGACGCCTTCCTCGGTTTCGGTTCGGGACAGGCGGGCATGACGGTCCTGGGCGATAACCCGGGTTTCAGGTTCCGGCGAGGTGGAGCGGGGCGGCGGCGCTGGCGGCGGGGATTCCACCGGTTGCGGCACTGAAACCAGATCGAGCGGCGGCACATCTGCTTTGGCCGGCGGTTCGACCCGAATGGGCGGCGGAGCGGGTTCCGGCGCGACCGGCGGTTCAACCCGAGGCGGCGGCGGAACGGGTTTTGGCGCGACCGTAACGGGCGGCGGCGGCTCCGTCCGGGCGATGCGGTCGACGGGCGGCGGGCTAACCGGTTTTTGCGCCTGGACCAGTTGTTCGCGCAAATCGGCCAGCCGAGGATCGCTCGGGTCCAGCCGCTCCAGCTTGTTGAGCGAATTTCTGGCCGCCTTGGCATCGCCCCGGCGCAGGGCTTCAGTCGCCAAATCGGCGTAATGGTCAGCCACCCGCTCCAGACCGGCGCGAGCCTCGGCGTTGCCGGGTTCACGCTGGAGCACGCGGCCATAGCAATCGACGGCGTTACCGCCCTTACCGCTGGTCAGCCGGTTGGCCTGCACATGCGCGGCGCATTCCCGCAGCAGGGCGGCTACCCGGTCCACCGGTTCGGGCGGTGGTTGCACCGGGAGCGGCGGCGGCGGAGCCTTGGCTTCGCGCAACTGCTGACGAATCTGGTCGCGCAGCGCCAACAGCCGGCTGTGATTGGGAACCTGTTGCAGGCCCTGCTCGATGTGCAGCAGGCCGGTTTCATAGGCCCGGTTGCGCTGAGCGTCCAGCGCCCGGGCCAGGGCGGCGTCAGCCTGGGCGCGGTGCTGTTCCGCGTCGGCGCGCAACCGGGCCTGCTCAGCCTTGCGTTGCTCCTCAGCCAGGGCTTGCTGCTGAGCCGATTCCTGCGCACTCTGGCGCTGGGCCTGCTGGTCCAGCACCTCGCGCTTCAGCGCCAGCAATGCCGGATAAGCGGGCATAGCCTGCAAGCCCTGTTCGATATGCACCAGACTCATATCCAGCGCGCCTTCCTGACGGGCGCGCTGGGCCTGCTCCAGAAACTGCTCAGCCTGCAATTCGGCCTGCAAGCGCTGCTCTTCCTGCACCTGACGGGTTCTGGCGGCTTCAAGCTGCTGGCTGAGCGCGGCGCGCAGCGCCAGCAGTTCAGGATGATCGGGCGCAAGCTGTAAACCCTGATCAACTAGGGCGCGGCTATCCTCCAGCGCGCCGGTCTGCTGGCGTTGGCGGGCTTGCGCCAGCAACTGTTCCGCTTCCGCCCGGCGCTGGGTGGCGCTATCGCTTGCAGGAATTTCGACGACCGGCGGCGCAACGCTGGCCGGGGGAGACGCGGGCGCCGGTGCGAGCCGCGACCGCTCATAGTAGAAATAGCCGCCGCCCGCCAGAACCAGTCCCACCAACCCCGCCGCCAGCGCGCCGGCTTGCCAACCCAGGCGCCGGGCCGGCGAGGCGCCGGTGGAGGGTGAAGCGACCGGCCGGGTGAGATCGGTCAGTTCCAGAGGAGTAGCCGGAAGATCTTCCGGGTGATCCAGGGCGGCGATGAATTCCTGACCGCTCTGGAATCGCTGGTTGGGATCCTTGTCCAGCAGCCGGTTGAGCACCGGTTGCAAATAGCGCAGTTCCGGCGGCAGTTCGGGAACCGGAGCCGTGACGTGCATCATCGCCAGCGCGAAACTGTCCTCGGCGGCGTAGGGCGTGTTGCCGGTGAGCATCTCGTAGAACAGCACGCCGAAACTGTAGAGATCGGCGCGGGCGTCCACCGCCTGACCGCGAATCTGTTCCGGACTCATGTAGCGCGGGGTACCGAGCGACAGACCGGTACGGGTCATGATCGTGCTGCTGCCGAGGGTTTTGGCGATGCCGAAATCGGTCAGCACCGGCTGGCCGTTTTCCCGGAACAGGATATTTTGCGGCTTGATGTCGCGGTGGATGATGCCGCGCTGGTGGGCGTAGTGCAGGGCGCTGGCGATAGCCCGGGCAATGGTCAGGGCTTCCTGGAGCGGTAACCCGCCGCGAATGCGCTGTTGCAGGGTATCGCCCGGCAGATATTCCATGGACAGGTAGTAGGTGCCCTCGTGCGAAGCGATATCGTAAACCGTGACGATGTGCGGGTCGCTGAGCTGGGCGATGATGCGGCCCTCGCGCAGAAAGCGCTGGGCGAACTCCTCGTCGGTCGTGAGGATCGGTTTGATGACTTTCAGCGCGACAGGGCGGTCCAGCGACTCTTGCTGGGCGAGATAAACAATCGCCATACCGCCCTGGCCGAGTTCGCGTTCAATCCGGTAGCCTGGAATTTGCATGTTGGGGTCCTGGCGTAATGACGGCGCGGCGCGCGGGGGATGGGGGGTCAAGGGCTGTCAGGCGCGGCGGCGGCGTGGCGCGGTATGATAGATCAGATGGATTGTAGAATCCGCCCCTGTCCGGTAAAACCTGCTGCGGGCTTGGCGTCATCCGCACTACGCCGCAGTGTAGTGCAGTGCCAAACCTTGCGGTACTGAATCGAGGAATTTCCCGCATGTCTGGCAATACTTTTGGCACATTGTTCACGGTCACCACCTTTGGCGAGAGCCACGGTCCGGCGCTGGGCGCGATTGTGGACGGGTGTCCGCCCGGTCTGGAATTGACCGAAGCCGACTTGCAGCGCGACCTGGACCGGCGTCGGCCGGGTCAGAGCCGCCACACCACCCAGCGGCGCGAACTGGACGCGGTGCGCATTCTGTCCGGGGTGTTCGAGGGCCGGACCACGGGTGCGCCGATGGGTCTGCTGATTGAGAATGTCGATCAGCGTTCCAAGGATTATGGCGAGATCCTGGACCGGTTCCGGCCCGGCCATGCCGACTATACCTATCATCACAAATACGGGTTCCGCGATTATCGGGGCGGCGGGCGTTCCTCGGCGCGGGAAACGGCGATGCGGGTCGCGGCGGGCGCGATTGCCCGCAAGTATCTGCGCGAGCGCTACGGGGTGGAAATTCGCGGCTATCTGGCGCAACTGGGGCCGATCCGCCCGGCCCGCATCGTCTGGGAGGCAGTGGACAACAACCCGTTTTTCTGCCCGGATCCTGACCGGGTGGCGGAACTGGAGCAGTTTATGGACGCACTGCGCAAATCCGGCGATTCCATTGGCGCGCGCGTGACGGTGATCGCCCGTGGCGCGCCGGTCGGCTGGGGCGAGCCGGTGTTCGACCGGCTGGATGCCGACATTGCGCACGCGCTGATGGGGATCAATGCGGTCAAGGGGGTGGAAATCGGCGCCGGATTCGCCTGCGTGGAGCAGCGCGGCACCGAACATCGCGACGAGCTGACCCTGGCAGGTTTCCTGAGCAATAACGCCGGCGGGGTGTTGGGCGGCATTTCCACTGGGCAGGACATCATCGCCAGCATTGCGTTGAAACCGACCTCCAGCATTCGCCTGCCGGGGCGAACGATCAATGTTCATGGCGAACCGGTCGAGGTGATGACCAAGGGCCGTCATGATCCCTGTGTCGGCATTCGCGCCACGCCGATTGCCGAAGCGATGCTGGCGCTGGTGCTGATGGATCACGCCCTGCGCCATCGGGCGCAAAATCTGGATGTCCACACCGCCACGCCGACTCTTCCCGCCGCCGCGCCCGACTCTTCGTCCTGACCCTCTCCCGATGGGAGAGGACATCCCATGCTAACGCCGCGCCTTTATTTCCGGCTGTCCGGTTTCTATCTGTTCTACTTCGCCACACTGGGCGTGCTGTTGCCGTACTGGGGCCTGTATCTGCTGGCGCTGGGATTTGATCCGGCGCGGATCGGCGAACTGATGGCGATTCCACAGGCCACCAAGCTGGTCGCTCCGACACTGTGGGGTTGGCTGGCCGACCGCACTGGCCGGCGAATGCAGGTGGTGCGCTGGGCCTGCCTGGCCTCGGCGCTAAGCTTTGGCGGAGTTTACGCGGCGGGCGGTTCCTATCTGGGACTGGCGCTGGTGATGCTGGGGTTCAGCTTTTTCTGGAACGCGGCGCTGCCCCAGTTCGAGGCTGTCACCCTGAATCATCTGGGCGACCAGGTCCAGCGCTACAGCCGGGTGCGATTGTGGGGATCGGTGGGTTTTGTCGGGGCAGCGGTCGGCGTCGGTTTCCTGATCGAGGATTGGGGAGTCCGCCTGGTGCCGGCGCTGCTGTGGGGATTGTTCGTGGCGCTGTGGCTGAACAGCCTGCTGGTCGCGGAATCGCCGGCAGCGCCCACCGTTCAGCCCGCCCCGCCTCTGGGCCGGGTGCTGCGCCAGCCTGCGGTCATCGCCTTCTTCGTCGCCTGTTTCCTCAATCAGGCCGCGCACGGACCGTACTACGGATTTTTCTCGCTGTATCTGGAGACCCGGGGCTATTCGCGCGAAGCCATCGGCCTGTTATGGGGATTGGGGGTGATGGCCGAAGTGGGGATGTTCGTGTTCTTTCACCGCTTGCTGCCGCGCTTCGGATCGCGCCCGCTGCTGCTGGCGGCGCTGGCGCTGGCGGCGCTGCGCTGGCTGCTGATCGGTCATTTTGCCGACCATCTGCCCATTCTGCTGTTCGCACAGACGCTGCACGCCTTCAGTTTCGGCGTGTTTCACGCCGTCTCCATTCACTTGATCCATCAATTTTTTCCCGGAAATTTGCAAGGGCGCGGCCAGGCGCTGTACAGCAGCCTGAGTTTCGGGGCGGGCAGCGCAGTCGGCAGCCTGGCGGCTGGCTATCTGTGGCAGGGGCTGGGACCAACCGCGATGTACGATCTGGCGGCGGCGCTGGGCGTACTGGCTTGGCTGGTCGCATGGCGGGGTTTGCGGCTGTGAATCATGACTCCGCTCCCAGCAGCGCCTGCTCCTCATCCTGAGTGGCCTGCTCCCGCTGCTGCAAAGCCCACATCTGGGCGTATAAACCGTCCTGTTGCAGCAACTCGCGGTGGCTGCCCATCTCCCGCACCCGGCCATGATCCAGCACCAGGATTTGATCGGCATCGACAATCGTGGACAGCCGGTGCGCGATGACCAGCGTGGTGTGTTCGGCGGCCACCGCGCGCAGAGCCTGTAAAATGGCCTGCTCCGAGCGGCTGTCCAGCGCCGAGGTGGCTTCGTCGAAAATCAGGAGGCGCGGGCGCTTGAGAATGGCCCGGGCAATCGCGACCCGCTGCTTCTCGCCACCCGACAGTTTCAAGCCCCGCTCACCGACCACCGTGTCGTAACCGGCCGGCAGCGCCGCGATGAAATCGTGCAATTGCGCCATGCGGGCGGCGGCGGCAATTTCTTCTCGACGGGCGTCGGGCCGGGCGTAAGCCAGGTTGTAATACAGCGTGTCGTTGAAAAGCACGGTGTCCTGCGGAACGATGCCTATCGCAGCGCGCAAACTTTGCTGGGTCACCCCCCGAAGGTCCTGACCGTCAATCACGATCTGCCCGCCCGTCACGTCATAAAAGCGAAACAGCAGCCGCGCCAGCGTCGATTTTCCCGCCCCACTGGTGCCCACCACCGCCAGTTTGCATCCCGGCGGCACGGTGAAGCTCACATCGAACAGGATTTGCCGATCCGGCTGATAGCCAAAATCGACGTGCTCAAACCGCAGTTCGCCCTGCGTCACCTGCAATCCGGTCGCGAGCGGCGCATCGCGGATTTCCGGCGTCCGCTCGAGCAGGCGCACCAGATCATCCATGTCGGCCAGCGCATATTTGATCTGCCGGTAGACGATGCCGAGAAAATTCAGCGGAATGAACAATTGCAGCAACAGCGCGTTGACCAGCACCAGATCGCCCAGGGTCAACTGCCCGGCGGCCACCTGAGTGGCGGCGGCGAACAGAATCAACGTGACCCCGATGGCAATGACCGCGCCTTGGCCGAAGTTGAGCGCGGACATCGACGTCTGACTGAGCACCGCGCTGTTTTCCCACTGCGCCAGGGTCGCATCACAGCGTCTTAACTCCCAGTCCTCGTTACCGAAATATTTGACCGTTTCGTAGTTGATCAGGCTGTCAATGGCCTCGTTGTTGGCCTGCGATTCCAGCCGATTCATCAAATGCCGATGCTCCATCCGCCAGTTGGTCATCGCCAGGGTGAAAGCAACGTAGGCGGCGACGCTGCCGAACACAATGACCGTGAAGATCGGCGGGTAGCGGCCCAGCAGCAATACCGCCGCCAGCAGGAATTCCACCAGCACCGGCAGAATGCTGAACGCCAGATAATTCAACAGGGTGCTCAGGCTGCGCGCGCCCCGCTCCAGATCGCGGCTGATCGCCCCGGTCTTGCGCTCCAGGTGAAAGCGCAGCGACAGATCATGCAGGTGCGCCAAAGTCCGCACCGTCAGCCGGCGCATGGCCCGGTAACGCACCCGGGCGAACAGCACGTCGCGCAGTTCGCTGAACAGCGCATTGCCCAGTTTCAGCCCGCCATAGGCCAGCACCAGCGCAGCCGGCACGGCGAGGAGGGCGACCTGTTGCGGATCAAGCTGGTCCACCAGTTGCTTGAGCACCAGAGGCACGCCGAGGTTGGCGACCTTGGCCAGCACCAGACAGCCGAGCGCCAACAGCATCCGGCTGCGATACTCCCAAAGATACGGCAGCAGGGCGCGCAGATTGGCCTGGTTGCGGCGCGGTGGGTGAGGAGATTCGGTAGGGCGGAGATCGGGGCGCATGGCGACGGGCCTGAAAAACGAAAGGCCACCCCGGAGGATGGCCCTTGACTGGCGGGAAGGAGAAACAGTGGATTATTGCGGCGCGGCGGCGGCCGGGGCGGCATCCGTCTTGATGCCGGTTTCGCCAAGCATGTAGATGATGGAGTCCTTAATATTCGCCTCGGTCAGCGACGGATCGCCGCCCTTGGCCGGCATAGCGCGGATGCCGGTGACCGCATGGTTGACCAGGGTATCCAGCCCTTGTGCAACACGCGGTTCCCACAGGTCCTTGGCGCCTACTTTGGGCGCGCCCAGCACGCCTGCGGCATGGCAGGCCATGCAAACCTTGTTGTAAACCTCCTGGCCGGTCAGCTTCACTTCAGCCGCTGGCTTGGGCACCGCAGTCGATACCCGCATGACCGGCGCGATGCGTTCGAGCACAGCGGCCGCCTTGCGCGAGCCGTCGTCCGGGGCGATGCTGCCGACCACCCCAACCAGAGCAGCGACCATGAACAGCACAGTGACCAGCAACACCAGCGCCGAGATCAGGGCGACGAAGGTAGTAACAAAGGATTTGTCTGCGACTTGCGAGCTCACACTCTCACCTCACTGAACGCATTTTCAACCTGCTCATTCCTGGCGGCGGCGCGGCGGAGCCCGCTTGACCCGAACGCTTCGGTCAGAAGTTCGCGCGGCGGCGTCGTAGGTGGGAAGGTCTGGTTTGAAGTTATTATCTTGTGTTTGAGAAAACTAACCGTTCTGATTATAGCGATATTTAGCGAGGTCTGAAAACCGCTCGCAAGGACTGGACGCGGAGCAACCGGCTGGGCATAATGCATTTCCCTTCTCAATGCGCCCGTAGCTCAGATGGATAGAGTGTTGGCCTCCGAAGCCAAAGGTCGTGGGTTCGAGTCCCGCCGGGCGCGCCAGTCTTTTCAAGTAGTTACCTTCGTTTTCCCGCGACCGTTGCCCCTGCGATCATGACAGGACGCGACAGGACGCGACAGGACGCGACAGGACGCGACAGGACAGGACATTTTCACCCCTCCAACCTCCCCACCGCCTGCCTTAACCGCTCCGGGGCCAGATGGGCATAACGATCCATCCTCTCGTGCGGGCTGCTACCCTTGTCTTTGAATACCGTGCAGCTTGCTGCGGGGGCGTTTGGTTTGTCCCGGATGAGACCACGCATCATAGCTGTTGACTATTGATGGGTTTTTTATATTCGATTTTCAATAAACCCTACTTTTTGCGATAGTGATTTTGCAGGCAGCTTTGTCTGCGCCATCGATGGAAATTGAATCATGTCCGAGATCAAGACGAACCTCACAACCGCCGCTGGCGCTCCCGTTCCCGATAACCAGAACAGCCTGAGCGCTGGCCCACGTGGTCCCTTATTGCTGCAAGATGTGTGGTTAATGGAGAAATTGGCGCATTTTGACCGCGAAGTCATCCCGGAGCGGCGGATGCACGCCAAGGGTTCCGGAGCGTTCGGCGCCTTCACCGTTACCCACGACATTTCCCGGTACACCCGCGCTCGGTTCCTGTCGCAGGTTGGGAAAAAAACGGAGGTGTTCGCCCGATTCTCGACGGTAGCCGGCGAACGCGGCGCGGCGGATGCCGAGCGCGATATTCGCGGCTTCGCCGTCAAGTTTTATACCGAGGAAGGCAACTGGGATATGGTGGGGAATAACACGCCGGTATTTTTCCTGCGCGATCCACTGAAATTCCCTGACCTCAACCACGCCGTCAAGCGCGATCCATGCACACATCTGCGTAGCGCCAATAACAACTGGGACTTCTGGACGCTGCTGCCGGAAGCGTTCCACCAGGTCACCATTACCATGAGTGACCGGGGTCTGCCGCGCAGTTATCGCCATATGGACGGCTTTGGCAGCCATACCTACAGCTTGATCAATGCTGCCAACGAGCGGTGCTGGGTGAAGTTCCATTTCAAGACCCTGCAAGGTCAGGCGTTCCTCACCGATCAGGAAGCCGAGGAAATCGTCGGTAAGGACCGCGAAAGTTTCCAGCGCGACCTGTTTGACGCCATCAAGAAGGGCGATTTTCCGAAATGGCGCTTTTGTGTGCAGATCATGCCGGAGACCGACGCCAACACCTACCCCATTCATCCCTTCGATCTGACCAAGGTTTGGCCACACAAGGATTACCCGCTGATCGAAGTGGGCATCTTGGAGCTGAATCGCAACCCGGACAACTACTTTCGCGATGTTGAACAGGTGGCGTTCAATCCAGGCAATATTGTGCCGGGCATCAGTTTCTCGCCGGACAAGATGTTGCAGGGCCGGCTGTTTTCCTACGGCGACGCGCAGCGTTATCGGCTGGGCGTGAACCATTATCAGATTCCGGTCAATGCGCCCCGGTGTCCCTTCCACCCTTACCATCGCGATGGATTGATGCGGGTCGATGACAACAAGGGCCGGGAGATCGGGTATGAGCCGAACAGCTACGGAGCGTTGCAGGAGCAGCCGGATTTCCGCGAACCGCCGTTCAAGCTGACCGGTGATGCGGATCATTGGAATTACCGGGAAGATGATGCGGACTATTTCTCACAGGCCGGCAATTTGTTCCGCATCATGCGTCCTGATGAGCAACAGCGGTTGTTTGCGAATACAGCGCGTTCCGTGGGTGGGGCTGAGCGCGAGATTCAGTTGCGCCACATCCGGCATTGTCATGCCGCCGATCCGGCCTACGGGCAGGGCGTAGCGGATGCCTTGGGCATTCTGTTGAACCAGGCGCTGGCAACCGGCTAACGGGGCGCGGGTTTCCAAACCCGTCGGTCAATGGGCAGGGACGCCCGTTTTTTCCTCCGCTCCTTCATACTCTCCAACCCGCGGTAACAACTCATGAGTGCGACTGACTCCGCTCCCACGTCGAAATTGAGCGGGCACCGTCTGTCCAGGCCGTCGTTGCCCAACAATCTGGGGCCACTGGGCGGCATTGTTCTCGGCCTCGGCCTGCTGATCACTCTGGCGCTGTTCGTCTGGGAGTTCTGCCGCATCGAACCCGGACCCGGTGAAATCGCCGTCCTGATCCACAAGACGGGTGAGGATTTGCCATCGGGCGCCATCATCGCCCTGGAACCTCAGCAAAAAGGCATTCAATTCGAGGTGCTGGCGGAGGGGCGCTACTTCCGCAACCCCTATGCGTGGGGCTGGGAAATCGCCCGGATTACCGATATACCTGCCGGCAAGCTGGGGGTGTTGACGCGGCTGTACGGCCAGGATCCGCCACCGGGCCAGATCATCGCTGACGGAGATTGCGCGAAAGGCCGTGCGGGCGACGCCAAGGGCATCGTCGCTACTGTGCTGCGTCCGGGCAAATACCGCATCAATCCCCTCGCCTGCACCGTCCAACTGTTCGATGCCCTCTCGATCCGTCCCGGCGCGGTGGGAGTGGTCACCGCGCTGGCAGGCCGGGACGTGCTCGACGGCCAGCTTCCACCCGAGGCGCGCAATACCTACCTGGTCGGCGAGAACCTGAAAGGGGTTGTGCCCGGCGTGCTTGATCCCGGCACCTACTACCTGAATCCCTATCTCTATAACGTGGTCGATGTCACCTTGCAAAGCCAGCGCTTCGTGCTGGGCGGCGAGGACGCCATCCGTTTTTCGACCCTGGACGGGTTTAACGTCCAGGTTGAGGGCACCCTTGAATTCAGCATCGAACGCAACCTGGCGGCGCTGATTACTCATCAGGTCGGCGACATGGAAGATGTGCTGAAAAAGGTGATCCTGCCGCGCGCGCGGGGCTTCAGCCGGATCGAGGGCAGCAAGCATCCGGCGATCAATTTCATCGTCGGTGAAACCCGCCAGCAGTTTCAGGACAATCTGGAGCAGCACTTGCGCGAGAAAGCGCGGCCCTGGGGCGTGGCGATCAAGTCGGTGCTGATCCGCAACATCGCCACCCCGGACGCCATCGCCAGCATCATCCGCGACCGCGAAGTGAGCGTGCAGAACGCCCGCAAGTTCGAACAGCAGATCGAACAGGCCCGCTCGCTGGCGGAATTGACCCGGCAGGAAATGCTGGCCTGGCAGAACCAGGAAAAGGTAGCGGCGGAAACCAGCCGCATTCAGGCGGTGATCCGGGCGCAGCAGGACTTGGCGGTAAAAGTGACGGCGGCGAATCAGGAACTGGAAGTCGCCAAACTGGAGAACGAGGCCGTCGCTGCCCAGGCACAGGCGATCCTGTCCAGGGCGCAGGCCGAGCGCGACGTGATCGCGCTGAACAACCAGGCCCAGGCGGACGTCATCGCCTCGCAGGTGCGCGCCTTCAAGACCGGGATGAATCTGGCGCGTTATGCCTTCTATCAGAAACTGGGGCCGCGCATCGTCTCGCTGCTCAGCAGCGATGCCCCCGACCGCTTCGGCGGGCTGTTTCAACCTTATCTGCCGAAGGAGGCCAAGCCATGAGCAAACTGGGGAGCGTGGTGGGTCTGGTCGTCGCGCTGGCCGGCGGCTGGCTGGTCTGGCAATTGCTCGGCAAGACCGGCGGCGAGGTGATCACCAAGGGGCAAATGGCCTTGCAAAACAGATAAGTCGATAATCCTGTCGAAATGGAGACTATGAATAATGACACAAACCAGTATTCCCCAACAACTTAAAGAAATACACGAAAGAACAAAGTTGAGTCGTTCAGAATTAGCACAGTTACTTGGGGTATCTCTGGTCGCTATTGACCAATGGGAACGCGGAGTCAATGCACCATCAAGAAAGCAAAGACAAAATATCAGTGAGATACTGGTCAATATCAATACCGGTTACATGGTCTACAAACCCTCGGTTGTTTTACAAAATGGTTCCTTTGCATCACGCGGTTCACAGAGGAAGGCTCTTCATCTATCGCAGCCCGATCTGTTCACCGAGGCTGCCGAAATCAACACCTCTTCATCTCCATTACCCCCAATTCTATCCAGACTGAAAACAGGAATCTTCTTCGCTGATGGCGAGAGGGTTTTGGAGAAAATTCTAAAAGCTCGCTCAATTCCGGCAAAAACAGTAACCAAAGCAGAAAAACTGAATGTTTCAGCCGGAAAAAATACCTATACCTATGATGCACACACTTACCATACCAAAGTCCCTCCGCAGGGAATAGTAGAGTTCTTGGAACATTATCTGCCAAATGGCGGCTTGGTTCTCGATCCGTTCAGCGGAAGTGGAATGACTGGCGTAGCAGCGCGAATCACTGGTATGGATGTCATACTGAACGAACTTTCTCCTGCGGCTGGTTTTATCAGTTACAATTTTACCGAGTCGATATCCCCAACCGCATTCGGCTCTGCTATCAAAGAGATTCTCTCTTTCTTAGGAGATATCAGGAAATTTCTGTATACAACTCATTGCAGAGAATGCGGAAAAAATACTGAAATCCTTTATACGGTATGGTCATACCGTGTTTTATGCCCATTTTGCAAGTCTGAATTCACCCTCTGGGACCATTGCCGCAAATACGGTCGTACTGTACGAGAACATAAAATCCTTAAAGAATTTCTATGTCCTGCATGTCGCAAAGTTATCAAGAAGAGAGATTTGTTACGTACCGAACCTATGCCTGTCCTGGTTGGATATAAATGCTGTCGTAAAACCCAAGTTGAACATCCTCCAACCGAAGAGGATTTCAGCAGGATTGCCCAAACCAATACGGGTCAATGGCTGGCTCATGACTATTATCCCCGAAATGAGTTGTCGGAAGGCGTCAACCTGAATCAGCCGAGACACCATGGACTCACGAGTATAGATCGGTTCTATACTCTGCGAAACCTGTCGGCCATGAGCCAGTTGTGGCGGGAAATCCACAAGGTCGTTGACGTTAGTCTGGCATCTGCTATCGCCTTCGTTTTTACTTCTCTTTATCAGCGGGTAACCCGATTGTCAGAATATCGATTCTGGGGTGGGAGTGGAAACACGGCCCGGTTCAATGTCCCATTCATTTTTAACGAGGCGAATGTATTTATTACTTTTGAAAGGAAGGCAGCCAGTATCATTGATCATCTGGAAATGACAGCACAGCAGTATAGGGGTAACAGGGTAGTCGCTTGTAATTCCGCAACGGATATTAAGTATCTCCCTAATGAATCAGTAGATCTCATATTTACTGACCCTCCTTTTGGAGCAAATATTAATTACTCGGAAATGAATATCCTATGGGAATCCTGGTTGGATGAATTTACTGATGCTTCTTCTGAGGCCATTATAAACAAGGTTCAGGGGAAAAAACTTGATGACTATGAAGAGTTGATGGCAAAATGCCTTATCGAATGTTACCGGGTATTGCGCGCTGGACACTGGATGCTTCTTGTGTTTATGAATTCATCTGGTGAAGTCTGGAGTTCCCTGAAATCCGCCGTAAAAAGAGCCGGCTTTATAACAGAAAGGTTGGACATATTCGACAAGCAGCACGGAACATTCAAGCAGCATGTGAGCGAGAATACTGCTGGTTGTGACTTGGTATTGCACTGTCGAAAACCGTTTTTAGGGGATGAAAGGCAACCTTCTGAAGAGGCGATTGACCACTCCAAGTCTATAGTAGAGTTTATAGAGAACCGGGATGGTGGAATGCCTATCACCGCTTATCTGCACGTCTCAAGAGATAGCGAGCCGGATTTGCGAAGGCTATATAGTGAATGGCTTGCTTATAGTTTACCTAAGAAACATGAAATCGTGAATTTTGCAAATTTTCGGGAAATCGCGATCTATATTATTGAAAAAATGGAAAGGAAGGATGCTGATAATGATTGATCATAACGCGACGCTCAAAGCATTTTCTGATAAGGAATATAACAAGGCCAAGGTACTTCTTGCGACCCAAGTTGCTCACATGATGGGCCGGAAATTAGAAGAAGATGATTGGAACCGGGTTTATTGCGCAGCAAAAGAGATACCACATTCAGGCTGGAGTAACCTTAAAATTGATGTAAACTACTGTGGGTTAGGTGTTGAACAGAAACTTTTGCGCGTATCTGGACTGGGCAATAGACCTATTAAATCGGTTTGCGGAACCACTATGATGCACCCCGCCGCTACTCGGTCTATCCGAATCAAAAACACCGATTTGCCTGCTGACGACGTGATGCATGATGTATTCGAGCAGTATTCTGAACTGATTGAAATAAGAACCGCCAAAGTACGAGAAGAAGCGTCGGGCGTGAAATCCGTAGACATGCGAGTAGGGTGGTTACTATGGGAAGATTCTCTTACTGAATTTCTATATTTTGAACAGCCCTTGGTAGCGCCCGATCCAAAAGAATACTACGCAGAATGGAATATAACCCTGCCAAAAGGCGCCAGAAAGGGAAGCAAGAGCCTATGGATATTTGAACGGGATACTCATAAAAAGCGATACTCGATCACAACAAGCGCAGGTATTAAAATACAACCCTATTTTGATGTACCCGCTCCATCTGATCCGAACCTGTATTATTTCAGGGTTCAGAGTGAGTCCATAGATTATGACACCGTTCAGATTTGGGTGTCGGCCAATACGGCTCGTGCAATCAAGCGCATTATTGGAAACCTTGACAAAGATACGGTAAGCGAGGCTATCGTTATGGTTGCAGGGTGTTCGGTGATTGCTGAGAGCGTTGTATCAACCGATTCAGACTTGGCAATGCCTATACTCGTTAGCAAGAAAGCGTTTGAATTATTCCAATCTACTTGGGTTGGGGTGAGCGATGAACATCGTGCTCAATTGTTCTTGGAATCGCTGCACGGTATCAGTTGAACCAAAAGTAGTCAGAGCCAGTTTTGCCCCGGCGCGGTGGGAGTGGTCACCGCGCTGGCAGGCCGGGACGTGCTCGACGGCCAGCTTCCACCCGAGGCGCGCAATACCTACCTGGTCGGCGAGAACCTGAAAGGGGTTGTGCCCGGCGTGCTTGATCCCGGCACCTACTACCTGAATCCCTATCTCTATAACGTGGTCGATGTCACCTTGCAAAGCCAGCGCTTCGTGCTGGGCGGCGAGGACGCCATCCGTTTTTCGACCCTGGACGGGTTTAACGTCCAGGTTGAGGGCACCCTTGAATTCAGCATCGAACGCAACCTGGCGGAGGTTATCACCTCGCAGGTGCGCGCCTTCAAGACCGGGATGAATCTGGCGCGTTATGCCTTCTATCAGAAACTGGGGCCGCGCATCGTCTCGCTGCTCAGCAGCGATGCCCCCGACCGCTTCGGCGGGCTGTTTCA
>Ga0209573_1001285_pt1 | contig 40434 bp, 43 predicted proteins | sample TNRBio252014_DNA_FD_185870 | JGI IMG/M metagenome (GOLD analysis project Ga0209573, IMG submission 185870) | Wastewater treatment Type I Accumulibacter community from EBPR Bioreactor in Madison, WI, USA - TNR Reactor_6/25/2014_ DNA (SPAdes)... | ecosystem: Engineered > Bioreactor > EBPR >...
AGGAGAAATCTACCACTCGCTGCGGGTTGAGGCCGTCTCCAGCATCCGGTCGGTGCCCGGCACATGCGGCTCTCCCCGGAAATTCACCGCATTGTCAAAACGCTGGGTGCAGGTTTCAAACGTTTTATCGCATCCCTGCGTAACCGTATAAGTATCCCCCACCGTCACCTCGTAAGGAAAGGGCAGAAACAGGGTGAATTCCCCCGGAACGTAAATCTTCACCTCCATCGACAGTCCCGTATTGGCGCCGGAGGTAAAGCTCAGCGTCCCGTAGGAGTAGGTGCCCCCTTCTTCCGTGCGTGCCGTATCCCGCAAGATAGCGCGTGAGGTAACGCCGGTGATACTCCCCGTCACGGTCAAGGCGGCCACGTTGATCGTACAACGCGCATCGCCAAACCCCGCCCGGCACGAGGGGCTGTACAGCGTGCCGATATGCTGCGAAAGCCGCTGGGTCAGCCCGCGTACTTCCGCCACGAAGCGCCCTCCCTGCATCCGCACCTCGCCCAGCCAGCCGGTGCGCAGGGGTAAGGTTCCCATCGAAACATCCGTATAATTGACCTGAAACACCGAAATTTCCGCATGGTCGTACAAGCCCGCCATCAGGTCGGCCTCCTCAATCGCGCCGGAAGACAGCATCCCCTCCACGTCGAGATTGTCCACGCCCAGCACGGAGGCCGAGGCTACGGCGGTGGGGGTAAAGCCGCTGGCGGCCTGATACGTCACCGCCCCTATCACCAGATCGCGGTCATGGTCGGTGAACCCCATTACCGTAGCATCCCGGCGCGTGAGCTTCCAACAGGTCGCCAGCGTTGTAACCTCCTGAGACAGATGGGTTTGCAGTGCGGGTGAGATCGGCTTCATACGAAAAGCCTATCGCCTTTTTTTGTGTCCCGGAAGGGAAGAAAATGTCACAAAACATTCACACATACCGGCAAACCAACGCTATAAAATAAAACGACAAAATAGCGAAGACCCCCTATGGCAAAAACCACGATTATCGACGAGTCACAAAACGGGCGCATCAGCATGACGGGGGAGTTCACCCCTTCGGATGGGTCGCCGAAAATCACCTTTACCATCCATGACCATCATGTGTACTTCAAAAACACGTCGCCCGCCGCACTGGGCGAAGAGGATCGGCTGGCGCTGATGAATGCCATTTTGGGTAAATACCGCTCGCTCTCCAGCAAGGATTGCGGGATGTTTTCTTCGGCGCTGGGCATTACCGACGAAGGAAATATCTACATCGCTTACAATTCCAACGAAACGGATCAGACCTCCAAAAACTGCGCCGAGGCCAATCTCAGTAACACCATGAGCCTGCTGACCAAAGGCCGGGGGAAATTCACCACCGTCTATATGATGGCCGGGATGCATGGCAAGGACGGGGAGCAGGTCATCCCGCCGGAACAACTGGAAAACCTCATTCTTCCCTGTGGCCGCTGTTGCGATATTCTGCGGGATCATACGATGCCGGATGCCATGCTTTATGCCCTCCCCGCCAATAATGGCAAATCGCCGATTACGCTCACCGATAGCGCAGAGGGGCTGGAGGAGGTGGAAAAGGGACAAGCCTGGAAGCTTTCCGTGCAGAAGGTGCTGCTCAGAGACAGCGAGAAAGCGTTGGATGAAGAGGCCGCCGAAGCACAGCGCACAGGCTGGGCGGAGTTGGTGGGAAAACGCGAGGAGCGCAAGCCGGCGCAGGACGAACGCGAGGCATACCAGCCGACTAATATCATGCAACTGCTGCATAAAGTCTGGAGCAATAAACAGTGGATTAGCGAGGAAGAAGGGCAACTCTACAATCTGATTATGGCCGCAGCGATGAACGCCGCTACCGGACGCGAAAGCGTGGCCGCTATCGATGCCAACCCCACACCGGAAGGCATCAACCATTTCATGGCGCACCAGATTACACAAGCGCATGACCACCGGGAAAGAAATACGCCTGAGCGCCGCATCCGCTGCGCCGTCCTGCGCTTTGCCGACGGCACGTTTTCCTCCGCTACCGAGATTCGCGGCGAGCAGGAAAATTCCATGCCCAGCGCAGAGTTCACGGCTCTTGCCATGCACCGCATTACCAAACAGCCTATTACCGATCTGTGGGTAATGGAAGCCAATGAGCAGGATATTAATGCGGGTCGTATCACGACCTCCGATAAGCAGGCATTGGAGCGCCTTTATAAACAGCGCCCCAAAGAAGGAAATGTAAAGGATTTCAGCGGTCATGATACGACCGGCATTATCCACCCGCATTATATTCCGTTCAACGACGGCACCTTGAAGGGGGAAGAGGTAGAGAAGATCACCTTCTCACCCGACATCAAGCAGATTTACGCAGGCCTGTTTGCCGGAAGCCAGCAGTTGAGAGCAACCAATAATGGCTGCTGTCACAGCCACTAACTAAACGCGCAGCTCCACCAGCGGAATGTCGTGCCACGAATGCACGCCGTAAGCGTCCAGCGAGGCCGACAGGCGATCCGTATCGAAGCGCACCGGCACATCGAACTCGAAATCCGCCGCCACCGCCACGCCTGAGCCGGGCGGAGAGGAAAACGTCACCAGCCCGGTTTCGGTGTCCACGCTCACGCCTGAGGTTTGCAGCACGGAATTGAGGTAAAGCTTCACCGTCCCCGCCACGGGCTTGGTGATGGTGCGCACTTCCTCCACCCCGCCGCTTTGGTAGCTCTTGATAAGCTGAAACTGCGTTTGTGCGCCCGTGCCCGTGCCCAGCGCCACGCCAATGCCCTGAAAATCCGCCCAGTCCTTGAAGCGGAAGCCGATAGCCCTGCCCTTGCGCGCCCGAAAGAACGCAATGAGGGTGTCGAGCTGCGCCTGTGTCTTGACGCCATGCGCCACATTGTAGCGGGCGCGTGCGGCCTCCCAGTTGATATTGCGCTGCTCGTAGCCGCTTTCGGTGGACACCACATCGGTGGCGTATTCCGGCCCCCCGGAAGAGCCGTAGGAAATATCGTCGGGAAAGCGTGTCTCAATAAAGCTCATATATCAGCACCTTCATGGGATTGTAACGATTATCCGTTATGTTAGGGGGATGAAAACAACACCGGAAGAGGGAAAAACACCCGCCCAGCTTGCGCTGGATAATGCGCTGAAGGCCTATGTGTGGGTAAAAAACGCTGCAGGGGACTACGAAACCATCGCCCCTTCCAACCAGCCTTACCTCCGGCACCTCAGCGCGCTGACGGCCACGGCGCTGCAAGAAAACAGCCCCTTGCTGCGTTATGAATCCGTGGATGGTTCTCATGCCCATCGCGTGGAAATCAGGGGCGATTATGTTGCATCGCACCATCACGATCCTGTTTTGCTGAATTTCGATGAAAGCACCCTGCTGCAACATTCCCGCAATTATACGGATTCCCTGCTTTTTCTGCTCAATGGTGCATGGGAAAAGGAAAACGGCAGCCGCCATCCCGGCGAAGCCCTTTATCACGTCACCGCGCCCGTGGGGGAGATGGCGCGAGGCGTGTACGCATTCCTGCAGCAAGCATTGGGGCAGAAGCCGGAACAACTCACCGAGTGGAATGGCGCCATTATCTGCGCTCCGAACACCGGGCGTGGAGAAGTGGATGTTCACTTCGGCAAGGAACTCTCTGACGCGCTACTGGGCAACGCTTTGGAGCAGTTGATCGCCTGGCGTCGCTCGCTTGATCCCATTTTACAAAAGAAGAAGGCTGCACGCCCGGACGACATCACGGTGACCACGGATTTTTCTGCTCTCCAGGCGCAGTTATCCCCTGACAGTAAAATTGCCCAGCCTGCACCGCAAGGCAGAACAAAGTCTCCCTCTGAGCAATTGAACCTGCATTTCTAAGCGGAAATTAATTCACCAGCCCTTGCGGGTTCTGCGCGGTTTGCGCCGCCCGCTGCGCCTCGATCGCCTGTGCATAGCCATTTTGCGTAGCATTTTGTACTACAATCTGCGAACGCGGTGCCAGCGGACTGACGGTAGACCCCGTCGTCATGATACGTCCCTGAGGCCGCTGCGCCTGCTCGAACTCCTGCTTCACCGCCGCCTGCACGCGCTCGTCCATCAGGGATGCGGCGGGCAATGCCTTGCTGTTGAGCTGGTAGGCCTCGTATTTGCAGAGTTCCGTCAGCAGGGGGTGATCGCGCAGCATGGTGCGGGTCTGTTTTTCCGGGGGCAAATCCTCAAACCTGTCACCCATATGGCCTTCGATCTGCGTCGCAAGATTCTTATCCGACGCCACATGAAACAGGAACATATCCCTGGCGCTGATGCCTTCGCCCGATTGCAGCTTGGCATCCGCCTGTTGCAGTGCAACAAAGGGGGTGAGGTTGTTTTCTTTGCCGAGAATACCGTCCATCACCCGGCCTGCGACTTGCCCCGCCGCCACCGACCCCGCCAGCCCGGTAGCGAGGCCACCGATACCAGCAGCAGGAAGCCCCACCAGCGCGCCTGCCGCGCCGCCCGCCAGCGCCGCCGCCGACGTGACGACCGCACGCACCGGGCTGGTGACCGACTGCTCGTCCATCGCCGCGAATTCCTCACGCAGCGCCTTGTTCTCCGGGAATTTCTCCGCTGCAGTGCGCAAATCCGCTTCGTTCACGGCATTCGCGGGAATGCCTAATTGGGCTGCTACCGTATCGCGGTACACTTCCAGCAGTTTGTTGATCTCGCGCCGGTGGTGAATTTCCGTGCCCACCACGCTGAACGCGCCTGACACCGCCGTACCCGCAGCACCCGCGCCGGTTTTAAGGATGCCGGTGGCCAGATTGCCACCTGCGTCCCCCGCCATCAGCGCGAGATCGGTATAGGTTTCTTCGCTGCTGCCAGGCCGCACCAGCGTTGCCCCGTTCATGCCGGGCACGACGGGCGCCGCCATTATGGAAGCATCCGGGGCAGCGGCTCCGGGCAATATTTCGCCTGTGTGAAGCGGCGCGTTCATGCGGGGGCTCCGCCGGTTGCCCGCACCGGCGCGGCGGCGAGCGTACCCGCTGGCTCCATGTGGGTGATTTTGCTTTTGGGCGGAGCTTCCGCACGAGGAGCCGTGGGCTCGGAAGCCGCGGGCTGCGCGGAAGCCGCGACGCCGCCTTCCCGCCCTTTCATGACCTTTGCCGTATGCTGCCCCATGACGGGTTTTTCCGTAGCCGTCGGCGCGGCTTTTTCTTCCGCGTTTAGTTGCTGTTCCAGCTCAGCCGCCCGTTTCATCATCGAACCATCGGCCGCATCGCGCAATAGCTGGTCGATAGGCGTATTGGCCTTGGCATAGTCTGCAAACAGGCGTTCGCGTGCCTCGGGGCGGTATTTCGACATATCCAGCGTTTTGGGGTCTTCCACCAGCGAATGCACAAACTGGGCGTACATCTCCGGCGTCAGGTTTTTCCCCGCGCTTTGTAATTTCGCCAAAGCCTCATACATCTGAATGGTGGGGTTCTGGTCGGCCAGCGCGTGGCCGATTATCGGTGCGGCCACCACCGGCAACATTGCCATCGCCCCCACACCTTTTTTCAAAAACGCCAGATTGGCGACGCCCGCCACGGCTTCCGCGATCACTTCCGGCTTGAATTTGGCGAAATAATGGTGACGCGCCTCGGTCAGCATGGGAGGGATGTCGCCCATCAGCACATGCATGGTAGAAACTTTTTTGCCTTCCACCGCCTCCACCATGCTCTTGAGCACACGGAATTCATGCTTCGCGCCAAAGCCCGTATGCGCTGCGGATGCCAGGGTTTGCGCACCGATCATCCCGGCAAACATGCCGTGGCGCATATCGGTCTTCGCCATGTTTTTGGGAAGTGCCTTCAGCGTTTCCGGCAGCATTCTCCAGCTCTCGGCCTTACCGACATTGCTTACCATCCGGGTCACGGGCTTTTGCATTTTCTTCAGTGCCGCACCGACTTCCTTGAGACCTGCTTTCATCTCGGCATTCTCGGCATGGATAGCGCGCACCGCCGCGTAATCTCCTCGAATTTCCGACAACAATTTACTGGCCTGCGGGGCGCTCGCAACATCCGGCGTGGTTTTCAGCAGCCCTTCCAATTTCGTAAAATTGCCGCGGAGATTTTCCATATGCTCCGCCGCCGTGCGGGTCGCCCCTTCCGTCGCTTTGGCATTGGGCAGATAAGTGGAGGTCGCCTTCAGCACCTTGCCTTCTTCGTTGAACCGATTAGCGGCCAATTTATCGCCATGGCTGCCCAGTGCCGCCTGCGCCGCTTTCAGCGGGTCGCCCAGCCGGGCGAAATGTTTTTCCGCAAGGCTCTGACGGAAGGCCGCCAGGCCGTGCAGTTGCGGCTCAAAACTCCGCGCTACACTGCCCAGGCCGCTGCTGGCCTTACCGAACACCTTACCGACATTGCGGTTAATCGCTCCTTCGGCACTCGCCGCCCCTTTGGCAACGCTGCCCATCCCGCGTGCCACCGCACTCTCTTCACCGAAAGCCTGCGCCGCTGTACCGTGCATCGCTTCCGTCGTTTTCGACAACGCCGCCGAAATCTCAGTGTTTTCCAGAAACGCACTTTGGCGCTGCAAGCTCTCCTGACGACGGCTGAACCATCCACCGACTCCCGTAAGGCCGATTTTATTCAATCCCGTGGAAAACATCCCGGTGACGAACCCCAGACCGGTCAGCGCGATAAAATCATACATGAAGATAATATTGCCCAGCCGGCTCAGGCCGTCCATCAGCCGCGTAACGATACCCGGTTGTTCGTCCAGCGCAGTATGAGCCTGGGCTTTGCGCTGACGGCGCTGTTCTGACGAACCCGGCACCATGCTGGTAGCCATCGCGCTTTGCGCTGCGTTTTTCACGCCGTCCATTGCCTGCGGCGCCCGTGCCGTGGAGGCGGCCAGCGCGCCGGGATGGCGTGCAGCGGCGCGCAACACATTCGTCGCAGACGGGGATGCCGGTTGAGTAAAGGGTTGAACGGGCATGAACTGCTTAAACCTTTGCTATTTCCACCCTTTCAGTATAGCGGAATGCAGGCGGTTTTCTTAGTGGTGTTTTATGAAGTTTCGGTGACAAAACGCCGCTAAAAACCGCGGCTTACCCAGGGCTAATACATCTGGATGCCGCCGCCATACCGTGCATTCGCATCGATCTCGCTGCCGGGCATGGCATGAAGCGGGCCACGCGCCAGAATCGCCCTGCGCTCACGCAGCAATTCGTCGCGGCGGGCGGATTCCGCGATAGAGTCCTCTCCCCGGCCTTTTTGCTCCGCCAGGCGCGCTTCCCAGATTTTCGTCGAGGGAACGTGATTATGATCCCGGATACGCCTGGCTTCCTCCATCACCCCGGAAACGCCGACATCGCGCACATGCCTGTAATTCTCCATGGTCTGCGCAGGGTCTTCGGGAATCAGCACCCCGCCGCCCATGATATACATCATCCCCGTGATGCCGAAGCGTTTGTTGATCACATCGTCGGCGATCAACTCCAGCGTCGGCCGCAGCGCGTCCATCTGTTCGCGGGGGATCAGTTTCTGGCGGTGGTCGAAACGCTGCGCCTGCATCACGCGGATAAGGTTATCCACCACGTCGCCCTTGGCTTCCTGCCCCAGACCGTTGATCTGCACGTCATTGACGGCCTTGGAGAGAATATCATACGCCAAAGGCCGGTAGAAAACCGTGCGCTCGGCGGAGATGACCAGCGAGTTGGCGACAATCCCCGTCCACAGCGATTTCCAGAACGCCGCACCCCCGAGGATACGCATCGGTGTCTGCCAGGAAAAACGATCCACCGCGCTGCAGATGATTGGGTTATTGCTTTTACGCATATCCAAAAAGCCGACATCCTTGGGGTCTTTGCCGAGTTCCGTCCCCACCGCCAGCTTCAGATTCTCCTTCATCTGCTTGTAGCCGTCATAGGAATGCACCACCGCGAGCGCCGTAAAAACACCCGATTCCAGCTTATTGAAATAGGTTTTGTAGTTGTCTTCGTATTCATGAGGATCGAATTTTCCAGGAGATCCAGAAGCTTTACGGCCACCTCCTTCACCCCAATCTATCTCTCGATTCGAGAGGCGGTTCTTCAGATAAGGGTTAATATTTGTTTGAGGAATGGTATCCCCATAACAAAACTGCGCTGTTTTTTCCATCCAATTAAGCGGCTCTCTATCAATGATCTTTTCCATTGTCTTGCGATGCAGGCGCTGCAATGCCCTGTTCGCAGGCGAGTAACCAGCCTCGAAAGTATAACCCGTAAAGCGCAACAACGGGTAAAACGACATGAAGGAAGAAAGATTGAAATTCAACCCCATATGGCTGAGTAGCGACTCCTTGCCATTTTTCGCCGCATGGGCATTAAACAGCATGGGATGAAATTGTGCGGGTTGCAACGCTTGAGCAGGCGCAACAGCCGCGGCTTCAGGAACAGGACTCGCCTCCTGTGCCGGATCTGTTTGTTGCGGTGCTTCTAGCCCCATTTTTTCGGACACTCCTCTACCTTCGGGCGTTAGACGTAGCAATAGCCAGAATAACAGAGAAATATGACGATTTTATGAAGCGTTACCCGTAGAGAGTTTTTTAGCGGCCAAATACTAACTTACGCCCCTCATTGTTGTTTTCAAAGAGGAAATTCATAGCGTGATATTTCTCATTCATTAGGCCATATTGATATATGCGATATTTGGGGGCTCCTGGGGCGGGACAAGGATCCCCCTGCTGCAGCAATCTCTGCATTTCTCCATATTCCTGGGCGGCGGGTTGCGCCATGCATTTTATTTCATCCATTAGCTCCTGCTCGGCTACGGTAGGTTTCAGGTTGAACTTCTTATGAAAATCGCCTTTAGCATATTCCATCAACCATTTAGCATCCCCTTTATCTATACTGAGCATGGAATGACTGTTTTCTTCATATGCGCGCTCCTTGATGCATTGAGCCATCTTAGAGTGAAAGAGATACAAATAAAATCTCCGCATGTTCGTTGTTATTTTTTCAGCGTCTTGCTCAGTGCTGTATCTATCTATGCCCCAATGTTTAGCTGCCAGACCAATCAGACGTGCGGCTTCCGGCAATTCCATGCCCGGATTGGTATTGAAGAATTCTTTAACATTCCTATCTTGCGAGTAGTCGCCAACAGCGTAATAAGAATGATGTTGCACACGATTGGCTAAATCATAGAAATACGCTGTCAGGCCTTCATAGGAAGGAATATCTCCCATGGATCCTAGTGGGTTGATAAAGCGCACAAACGCTTCCGGCATCGCATAATGAAAGAAGTGGTGTTCTTTTCCCATCAACAAAAGACAGTCCATTAATGCTCTCTTTTCTTCCATCGTCATGTCGCCATCACTCCGCTCAGCGTATTTTGCCAGCGTTTGGAATTGGCTGAACCTTTCTCTTAACAGACGTGGGAAATGTTGCGCTTCCTCGATAGTGGATCTAATTTCTTTATAATGTGATATAGTCTCAAAATTATAGTATCCCGTTTCATATCCTTTTGTGAATAAATGAGGCTGAAACCCTTTCCCTCTTACGCCTTCCAGACCTGCATCCCTCATAGTATCAGTGCATGGCATTCTTCCCCATGAGGGGTTTGATCCGCCTGAGTCAACGATATACGGATAGATTCCAAGCCCTTCGGGAGCACCGCGTAAATCAATGCTGCGGTACGCGCTGCCTGTAACAATGCTTCGATGCTGCTGACTTGAGGCCGCATCCGCTTGCACATCAGGATATTCCCCTTCCGGCTTTATCAGGCTGCGTTTGGTCGTGGGGTGTGATGAATGGCCGTCCATTATTCCGCCTCCCCTTGTGGTTGCGATGCGGCGGCATTACGGCGCAGTATATCCTGACCGATAGCGGCGAGCGTATTGTAGGACTCCTCCATCTGCGCCATCAGCCCTGCATCGGGCGCGCCGAATAGTTCATTAAAGACGCTCTCACTATCCTGCTGGCGTTTGGCTTGCGCCGCTTCCGCCCTGGCGCGTTTGGGGTCGACTTTCTTCGACCATGCGCCTTCCCCGGCGCCCTCGTTATGCTTCGTCATTTCTACCACCTTGTCGTATTCATTTTTGACTCACCTTTTTCTGTGTGCAGGTGATGGAGCTTTCCTAGCAGCGCATTGTGACAATTTGATGAAGGCAGCGGCTTTTTTTCAACTATTAATTGCCAAGGTGGCGTTCGGATGACAGGCCTTCCCTGCCCTCATACTGTGCATGATGCACCACATGCGGGGGCTTCTTGCCCGATGCCCCCAACGGCTCACGGTCTTGTGCATCTTCGCCTGCGTCCCATGCCTGTGACGCCTTCTCCTCGTGGAGAGCGTGTTTTTTCTTCTCATGATGCTTGTTCAGGCCATGCTTGTGCGATGATGCGGACGCCTCCAGCGTACCCGCTTCCTGCGCTTCGTCGGCATCCTCGTACGCACCGCCGGGATGTTCATGCTCGGCGTACAATGTCTGCCCCGCCTGCTCGAAAAGCGCACCGGGATGCCGTTCCAGCCCCATGCCTATCGCATCGACAATGGTCGTATCGAGCGCATCCTTGAATTCACCCTTCCTGCTCATTTTCTCCAGCACCGCTTCCGTATGCCCTTCTTTGGCTTTGGGCGCGGTCTCGCGGATGAGAGCGATTTGTTTCTCGCTCAGCTTGGCTTCCTTGAGTTTCTCATCCGGCAGGGCGGCAAGATCGAGCACGGCTTTCGTGACATTCTGCACCATCGTCTCTCTGGCCGTCTCGTGGGAGGATTTGATCTCTTCGTCGGTAATGCCGATTTCCTTCGCCACCTCCTCAGGAAGCAGGGAAACGGCAAAGGCGCGGTCGCTGCCTTGCATTTCGTCGATGGAATGTTTTAAATCCTCCTTGGTGACGGTGGATTCCGAAAGATATTCCTGCGCATCCACCGCGAAGGTCGCGGGCATGAATTTCACCTGCGCTTCAATCGCCTGCGCCACCTCTTCGCGGGTAGCGATATGCTTGCCCTTATCCTTGACGATCTTGCGCCCCCCCACCAGATCCACCAGCGCCATGGGATGCATTTTGCCTTCGGTAATGGATTTGGCGATTTCCTTGCAGGCGAAATCCAGTTTCTCGTCGAAACGCTTGCCGATTTTCGGCTGCCCCATATTCTCCTGATGCGTATCGAAGATTTTGCGGATATAGGCGTCGAATTTCAGCCCGCCGACGGAGGTGGCGTCCTTATCGTTGATCACGACTTCAGTGAGCTTCTCGATCATGTCGAAAGCGGTGGTCTTTAATCCTTTCTCTTTTTCTCCGCGTTCCCTGAGCAACGAATCGCGTGCGGCCACCGAGGCGATGGCTCCCATTGGCACCAACATCTCCCGAATGGTTTTTTCATCTACCTCCGGCGCTTTGGTGTTCTCAAGCCGCGCCCTCAGTTGATTCTCAAGATTCCGAATCGCCTCTCTTTCTTCATACGGCTTAAGACTTCTTGCTCGTATTTTGTCCTTGATCGGGGCAAGTTTCTCGTGGATGAGTTCTTCCACTTTATCTACTTGCTGCACCTCCCTGTCTAAGCTGCCAACAAAACGCTCAATATAATCATCGAACTTCTCCCCTGGGATCATGGTAGGAGAACCGCCTTTATTACTTCCTTTGTCATCAAGAAGCTTGATATAGGCTTGTGGCGCTGAAGCAAGCAGCCCACACGCTTCACTTATAATATTGGTGCGAAAATGGGTATTGATACGTTGCAACTCTACCCCCAGCAATTCATTGCCCTTCAGGGCATCCAGCGCATTCGCCTTACCGCCATGCGTGGTATTGGCTTTGGAAAAACGCTGCTTGAGCTCGCCGAGTTCTTTGAAATGCCTTTTCGTTGCCCCCGCCAGCCCCCCTGCTTCGTCGTAAAAGGTCAGCGCCCAGCCCGCGCCATGCGCCAGAAAATTAGCCGTCTTTAATGCTGTTGTCGGCTGCATTCCTGTTTTGGCAAGCAAGGGCGTTGCCGAACCACGGATACCCTCCTCCACGAAACGGCGTACTCGCGGCTGCACCGTGTTGACAACGATATTAAGCGCCGAAGCCAACGCAGGGGAAAGCTCGAACATCCCGCCCAGCACCTTCTCGGTTCTTTCCTGCCCTCCATTCCGCGAGCCATCGTTACGCTGTAAGCGTTTGGCTTCGTCGTCCATAGCCTTTTTCAGGGCTTCAATATCTAAGCCGGGGTTTTCCATTCCATATCCTGCTTTGCACCACGCACCTGCGTGGAGTAACTCACCTTTCACTCTAACAGCGCATTGTTACAGTTTCATGAAGTGCGGAGCCTGAAACGCTTTTATTTTCCCTGATTTTACCCCGTTTTGGCAACAGACGGCAATTTCATGGAATCTTCACATTGCAACGGGTAGAGATTGCGTATGATGAATTCATAAGGAAAAGCGCGCATGACACTCACTCACGACCAACTGGACACCTACGACGCCAACAGCCAGAACGAGTTTGTTTTACAGGCTGCGGATAAGGTATCCGGCGTTGTTGAACGAGGAACCGATTTACCCGTCGAGTGGTCGCTTCATATCCCACATACGCTGGGGATGGTGGATCCCAATGAAATAAAAGATGTAAAGAATAAATATATCAATGGGGGCACACGCTACGTTATGGCGAAGGTTGTCGATGCCGTGCCGCAAATCCAGGAATGGGCGGATGCCGTGAAGGAGTTTATCTCCAGCATGGTCAATCTCCTGCGAGATTCCGTAGGGGATGCGCTGGGGTGGAAGAGCGACAGGCAAGCCTTAGCGGAGAAGTTTGCCAAAGACAGCAGTAAGATCGAGGATACGGTTAAAACGCTGGCTGAGAAGGAGGGTGTCAACCCCACCCATCTCATGCACGCAATGGTAGGGGGCGTACATCAGGCAACCTCCAGTTTTGATGCTATTCAGGAAGAGCTGAAAAAAGAGGGACAAAAAGCGGTAAACAGCGTGCTTGGAAAAGAAGGGGATGCGCAGGAGCAGTCGGGAAACGCCGCCCTTGCCGCCGCCGGAGAAACCTACCGCAACGTCTATCGCGCCGCGTTGAACGATCTGCGGGAAAAAAGCGGCGACTATGACAGCAACCCCACGACGCAGGATGCGCTGCGCACCAAGGCACACTCCATCGCAGCGCAGATTTCGGGGATGCATTATGACGGCGATCAACAGGCATTGGTGGCAACGCCGGATGCCGAGGGAAAATACGGCGGGATGCTGGGGTATATTGGAAACAGCATCACGGTGATCGACAAGGGACAAGCGCCGACTATCGGATTTACGCTGGCGCCTGAGACGACGGTGGAAGCCTCTGCCGCGCAAGGGAAGAACGGAGCCCATGTCGATGATGGAACACTTGTTTCCCCTCCTTCAACACCTGTAAAACCTGCGCCAGAAAAAGCCGCCGCCAGATTGTAAGCGCCGCTTTTAACCAGGGAACCGTTATTTAAGCCGTTTTCTACATCAAACCGTAACATTGGCTTGCTATAGTGGGAGAAAGCCAGAAATGAAAGGACGGGCTTTGTGGCCTACCCGTTGAAAGATTTTGCATTTGATGCCGCTATCCCCGCCATTGAAAAAGCGGTAAGCGCCCGCATGTTGGATTCTTATACTGCAGACGGTCACCCTTCTACCAATCCCATGATACAAAGAATCCTGGAAAAAAACGCCGCCGTGATAGCGGGCATCACCCACGAGGAGCTGCAGGCCGCCAAAGGAGAGGTAACCGGAGACGATACGCCGGAAACCATTGCCCATAGAATTGGCGGAAAGGTAGAAGCGCGTCTGCACGAAACCTATGCGCAATCCGACGCATCTTCGCCGCTAAAACTGGCCGTCGATGGGATGAATCTTGGTGTGATCAAAATTCCGGGGATAGGGGAGAAATACTTTACCCTGGTGCGGGAAGGTATTGAACAAGAAATACGCAGCAATCTTGACAATCACGCGGAACAATTCGCTGCGCTGAAACCCTCCACGCAGGTGGCGCAGATGCAGGTTCCCGCCCCGCCGGAGACAGCCTCGCCCGCGCCGGGGATAGACCAGGAATCTCCCCCTCCCCTGCCGCCTTCAGACCCCGTTGAAAACGCCTCAGCCCCCCCTCCTTCGGAACCCAGCCCGCTGGATAAAGCCTTAGACGCCGTGACGGCTGCGCTTGTTCCTTCCGCCGCCGCTGCCGAGCCTTCGGCGGGAGACACCGTCTTACCGCCAGCAGAGCAACAAAAACAGCCACCTGCGGAGCCTGCACCGCCTGCGGATGCCGCTCCCGCTGTGGAAGAAGAGCCGTCATCTCCCGCCTCGCCAGCTACGCCAGCCGCGCCGCAAACCCCGTCCTTCCCGGATTCCCTAAGCGGAGTCGTTGCGGGTGGAGCCGGTTCGCTGGCCGCTCTTGCCGATCCGGAGCAGGTCAAGGGAATGATTCGCGGCGGCATCCGTAAAATGGGGCAGGATCCGGCGAATTTCAGCGAAAAGGATATTAACGGTCTTGCGGAGGTGCTTCAGGAAACCGCCGGAGAATGGATGGTCAACAACAAAAGCGCGCTGGGTGCGGGCAATCTCTCCCCTGCGCAACTGCGCACCATGAGCCGGGACATCGCCATGGGCGTGCGTACAAAAATGACGCCCGAGCGCGTGGGGAAATTCGCTCAAAGCGCCGATCCTTTCGGCTTTATCGATACGGTCGAACTGATTACCGGTGTGGACAAAAAAGGCACCGTCACACATCCTTACGAGATGAATATTTTTGGCATCACCGAAGCCGCACTCACTTCCGCCGCGGGCAGTGACGAAGCCAAAAAACGCTACCAGGAGCAATTGGCGTTGGAGGAGAGCCGGCAACGGTTTTATGCCTCCGAAGAAGGAAAGCACGGCGTCACTCCCGAGTTGGCAAGCAGCACGGCGCGTTCCATCACGCAGAAAAAAGGATATGGACAGGCAACGCAGGACGCCGTTTCCGCCATGGCGGATAAAAGCTTCCAACCCAGCTGGTGGGATACACTCCTCACCATCATACAGAGCTTTATCAATGGCATTGCCAGCATGTTCATGGGGCAGGAGGTAAAGGTTTTCGACGTGGATTGGGAAACCAAATCCGCCGAAAAAAATGGCGGGCTATTTAAGCGGATCGTGTCAGAACAAAACCCCGACCGGCTCGGCTACACCGGCTCTTTGGCAGAGTTTGATGCCTGGAAACGGCAACTGGCAACCGATGTGACGGGTATCCATATCAGTAAGCAAGGCACATTAATAGATCATACCCAGGGCAAAACCGAGGGGCTGGCAGCGGTTATTGAAGGGCTGGACGCTGATGGCAAAAGTCATGTACCCGGGCTGGAGGGCGTACAAGGCATCAACCATGACGTGGCCGACAAAGCGCCACGGCAGAACCCGGGTGCCTCTGAAAGTCGGGCACCTGCTGCTGGTAACGGCAATAAAGAACTTGACATTGGCTCTCCTGTCTCTACTCCTCCTGTACCCGCACCGGCAGCAGCAGGGCGGCCTCGCTAGGATTTTCTTCCTTTTTCCTGTCCTCTCGCTTCATCAAACGGTAACATTGCCGTGGTAGTATGGAATGAGAGAGGATATACAAGGCGCATGGCCGAAGAGAAAAAGATCAGCATTCTAACCTCCCCACGCGAGGCGCTGCTAAATATGGCGCCGCAGGATTACCGTGACCAGATCGACGCCGTCATCACCCTTTCTCTGAAGAATCTGGGCATGGCCTACGATACCGGAAAATCCGGCGTCATCACCATGACGGAGGAATTTCGTGCAAGCCCCCTCTGGTCAGGGCTGGCAAAAAAACTCGGCGACAAAACGACCGTCACCTTTGACGAAATGCGCGAATATGTCATGGAGGGGCTGGGCGTGGTCGTCACCCAGAAAAATGCGCTGGCCGCCTATCTGGATAAAACCACCCAGGGCGAGTTCCGCGATAATGCTGAAGCCTGGTGGAAGCAGAATTTCGGCGAGCCTGTTTCCATTGAAGAGTTCATGACGCAGAAGAATACCATCGACCCCCAAAAAATGGCTGCCATGGCCAGTGACCCGATCTATCTGGCCACGCTGGAAGGTATCCGCCAGCAGATTAAGGACGAAACCCCTTCCTATATGCTCGCACTGGCGCCACTGGTAGATAAAAACCCGGACGAAGGCGCGAAGGCGCTCGCTTACATCGTCGCCGACAACGCCAAACAGGCAAGCAATACGGGGAATATGCTCTCCTATGTCTGGCAGGCGGCGCGGGAAGATGTGGAAGGCGGCACGGGGTGGCTTCGCACTATCGGCAAGCTGGCGGCCACGGTGCTGGGCGACACTATCGTGGGACGCTGGGTTTCCGACCTCGCAGGGGGCAACTACCGCCAGCGCGCAGCGGAAATAGGCATTGAGAAAGTGGGGCAATCCACCGCTCACTACCTTGCAACCCACTACCATATGTTTGAAGGCGACGCCTATAATGTCGCGCAGAATATCTACCGCCAGGGCATGAAGTCCCAGGGGTTTGAAGTGACCTCTACTCCCTTCGATGCTAAAAAAGAGGAAGCCGTCCGCCGCGAGCTTCCTTCCTACAGTCTACGCAAACGCTACGCCGCTGCCCAGGCACTGGTCGCCGAGTTGCCTCATCAACAAGCCGCGGCACCTGCCCCGGCGGTTGATACGGGAACCCCCGCCTCCCCTTCGACTGCAGAAAACACTCCTGCTCAGGCGGATTATACGGGTGGGGATGCGTTAGGACTTCCCGGCCTTTCCACTCCGCGTGATGTGGAGGCGGCACCAGCTCAAAACGCTTTCCTACAGCAGCAGTACGATGCCGCAAAAGAAGCTGTCGTTGGCAATAATGAATTTCACTATCCCGATATACTGGCCGCCGATCTTGGCGCATTGGGTATGAATAGCACCGCGGAACAGGCGAAGTTCCGCACCGCCGTCGGCCTGAGCCAAACGGTGGAAGGCATCACCACCGCTGTGATGAGCTATTTTCCCAACGTCAAAGCATCCGATTTCCACGCGGATAATCAAGACAATGTCTATGTGACGATTAATGATAAAAATTATTATCTGAACTCTTCGGGTCTTTCTTCGCAGGACATGCCGCGCCTGGTCATGGAAAGCGCGTTGATGCTCCCGGTCGTAGGCTGGGCAGGTCGCGGCGCTCTCGCCGCTGAGGCAGGTATTGTGGGAGTCCGCGCTTACCGGGCGATGAGCGCCTTACGCACCCTTAGCGCGGTGGCGGCCACGGATTTTGGGATCGATCGGGTGGCCAATGCATTTAATGGCGGTGAACCAGTAAGCGCGGAAGGATTGGGAAAGAACCTGCTAAGTGTTATCAATTATGCACCTGCAGCGCGTTTAGGCAATCACCTGCTCGGCCAGATAAGTGAAAAAATATTACGCGGCAGTGCCCTGACCCAACTCGAAAGAGTGCGCGCCGCTGCGCAGGGTGTAGACCTTGGAGAGCTGACCGAGCGTTTGGTTACGGCGACAGCTAGCCAAATGGAACGACTCGCAGCAGTACGAGGGGTGGCTATCCCTGCGGGTCTTACCGCGATTGCCGCAACCGCTGATGCCGCACATGTCGGCGATCCTGTCCCTTATAAAGAGGTGGATACCTCTGCCCCGCTTAAACCCGAAAAAACACCGGCCAGAGCCTCGGCTCCTGAGCCGGAATTCTACCTCAACGGCCCGTAGCTGCCTTGAAATCTTAACCCTATTTTACCATCTCCTCATTATACTCCACCTTATTTCCGTTATAAGTAACCCTTTGTTGATGCTATGAATCTGAAATTACACCTTCTTGTTTCCGCCGTTTTTTTAGTGCTCATTTTTGGCGCGCTGGTTTATTTCAGTGCGCTGACACCCCAGCCTCAGGAGCCACTCCCCGTTACCAAAGACCGCTTTATCCAGATAAAAAGCGCCACCTGGGGAGAAAACTGCAATGATTTTATTCGGACCCAGCGCGATCATCTTAAAAATTCCCCTGCTGATACCCCTGTGCCAGAACCTGTGCGTAAAAACAACGCTTTGCGGGTGGTTTCCTCTCTTTGCAACGGCAAGGAAACCTGCCAGTTTACGCTGGCTGAAGAGTCCCTCGGGTTTGATCCCGCTCCGCAATGCGATAAAAATATGGAGCTGGAATATCGGTGTTTTCTCACGGATATAGCGCATAGTCAGCCCGCCTCTTACGGGGAAAGCGTGTATATTGACTGCACGGACACAGCAGAATAAACCATCGATATGGATGATCTCAGCACAATCCTCCCTGCCCATATCCCCCTGAAATGGGTCATTCTGATTGCCCCGTTATTTATTCTGATCGCCTGGCACCATTACCAGCATTTATACCTTCAGTCCTTATCGCGTAAGCCCACGGCTTCTCACTTCAAGGAGATGTTTACCTCTCTCCGCTGGCGCGGGGGGCAGGTCGCCGCCATCTGGGTGATTTCCGTGCTGCTCGTGATGTATGGGGACATACGTTATTACCGCCTGCTGGCGCAGGTCGAGGCGCTGGGGTTATTGCAAGAGGAAGATGCGCCCGCGGAAAACGAACTGGAGCCGCTTGATTTTTCTTCTGCCCCCGCCGCGCCCCCCGCTGCGGAAGCGGCCGCGCCCGATCCCGATACGCTGGAAACAAAGCTGGACGAATTGAAATTCCGTTATGAAGACGCATTCGTCAGTTATTTTTATCTTCAGCGGTGCAAACAGGCGGACATCACCGATCTTGCCCATATCAACGAAGCCCTGGCTGCCGAGGTAAAATCCATAGGCGCGCCCGCCGATGTGCAATACTCCATTTATTCCGCCGCTCAGGGCTCGTTCGAAAGCATTTATGCAGATACCCCCTGCAACCCCGCCTACTTAAACCCTGTAATGCAACAATTTAAAGGTTTTATGCAGAAAATTCGCTAGTTTCCGGGAATTTTCTTTAACAAAAAATTTATTTTATGCGGGCAGAATAAAGGGGAATGTTTGGCGTGCCAAGCGATGTATAATAGTGTGTCTACATAAAACAGCCCATGAAACGTTTTCTCATTCTGCTTGGTTTATGCCTCATCCTGCTGGGCGGAGGAATCCTGGGACTGAAGTTCCTGCAACCCACCACCTTTAATGCGCTGATGATCGCCTTTGAGCTTTCTCCCAATGCGAAAGAAGAGAAAGCGCGTCTGGACAGAATCAAATTGCTGGCGATTTCAGAGGAGAAAAAAAGAATCCTCGCCAGCAAGACGATTTTTCTGGGTGCCAGCCTCAATATGACGGAGCTTGCCCTCGGCAATCCCATCAAAGTGTACAGCTACCCGGATAACTCCCCTCGCGTGGATCGGTGGGTGTATTATTTTGCGGATGAAAGCCGTCCGACGATACTGGAGTTTCATGACAACAAGCTGGCATCTGCGTATAAAGTCTCAGCCCATAAACTGGATCTTCCCACCTCTGAGGAAACGACACGTCAAGAGCTGACTCCCGCCACAGCTTCCGTCCCCGCCCCTGACGCTCCATAAGCTCAGGCATCCGTATAGGTTGCTTCCCCGGTGCTCTCCAGGCTCAGGCGATAGGCCAGCGTATCGCGCAGGTCGGCATGGCGCTCATACAGCGCAACGATACACGGCACCGCAATGCTGCCGCCACTACCAAAATCCATCCGCCAGTGCGCAGAGGAACCACTAAACGCCAGTGAACGCACTCTTTCCTCCCCCGCGCTGTCGGTGAACTCACCATCGCCCGTAATACGGATCTGTCTGCTGCCACACGCATCGCGTAGCGTTTGCCATCCGGCATCGCCCAGATACGGCGCAGCGATCACCTGCCTGCCCACACTTAAGCGGGAAAGCGTCAGCCCGCCAAGGGAGAGAAAAATCTCCGGCGCGCCTCCATTGCCTACGGCAAGCGTAATAAGCCGTCCATTTTGTCGTGTCATAGAAAACTCCTTAGGCTGTGTCCCCCAGTGATGGATAGACTGCGGGCGCTTCAGCTATGTTACGCATTATATTCCTTCCACCAGCGCGACCACCGCGGCCGTCCCTTGCCAGGTCATGCCGTCGCGCAACATTTCCACCCGCGCATGTTCCACCCGCATCCACACGATCCGACCGCCGCCGGAAAGTGCGGGTGCCTGAAAATGCAGTACGGTGTGTATCCTCTCCAAAACATCGAGCGCCTGCTTACGCCCGCCACTGCGCGAATATACCCTCAGCTCCAGCCGTATCTCTTCTGCCGGGTCGGTGGCATTGGAAGCATCCTTTGCCGTGGCTTGCGAAAACAGTACATACGGCATGGCCGTGCCTTCAGGGACGCGGTCATACAGTCCCGTAACCAGCGCCATGAGCGCGGAATCCGCCGTCAGCGCGTCATAGATCGCTTTTTGCAATGGTTCACATCCTAATCCGCTCATGATCCCACCCCTTCTTCCACGATTAATTCCAGGCTGCGTTTCTTGCCATCGTTTTCGATCACGGCGCGTATGGCGAAGATGCGTACTCCGAACACGACGCGCATCGCGGGGGTAATTCCCTCCCGCCAGCGCAGGCGGATTCGATGCGTTATCTGCGTGGCCAGCTGACCGGATGCAAAATATTCATCGCCCCGGACGGTCGTGATTTCCGCCCATACCGTGGCGACCGTTTGCCAGTCGCGTGTAAAGCCCCCTAACCCGTCCGGCGTCAGCGTGGCTTCCTCAATACGAATACGCTGGCGCATCCCCCCTGCCAGCACCATCCCCTTCTCCTTGCCCCGTGTCATAAGGACACCTCGCGGTGCGGTACATACAGAGCCAAAGCGGCGTCCGGCAGACCCGCCGCAAGAGCGCGCCCATCATACATCTCTGCCAGATGCGCGAGCATCCCCTGCCTGATGCTGCCTGGCACATCCGTTGCCGTGCCATAGCCCGCCAGGTACAAAATCTCCACCTGAAAGGCGGAAGGCGCCTGATCGAAACACAGGCGCGTGCGAGCCGCATTGAGGTGATAGAGTGCTGTATCCATGATTTCAGGCGACCCATCTTCCGCCAGCAGGGTCACCGAAACGATACTCGTCACCGGCCCCATGGGCAGGCGGGGGGCGAGCGGTGCGTACTCATCGTAGAGCAACCGCCACTGCCTGCTTACCAGCGTCCGCCGTAAATAATGTTCCGCTGCGCGTCGTACCGCCACGATCATCTGCCCGATCAGATCATCCTCATCCGAGCCATCCACACGCAGATAAAGCTTCGCCTCCGTCAGGGTTAATGGCTCCTGGGCGGGCTGAGTGGCCTCTTCCAGTAAACGCGCCCTATAATCCTCGCTCATACACTCTCCTTCTTCCTCGTTGTTTTTTTGGGCTTTATTTCTTTTGCCGAACCGGACGCCAGAAATGCCCGCGCCAGCCCATCGGTGAGGGTGTATTCCTTCCCCGCTTCAAAACAGCGCACGCAAAAACCGTCCTCAGACCCGCGACGGGTCTCAAGCATTCTGATGTTCATGATAGGTGATCCTTTATAGAAACAAGCGTCCCACGCTCAGGAGTGGGAGGCGCGCCGTGCCGTAATTGTTATGGTTGCCGTAAGCCGTGTGGAATGATCTTTATGCCCATCCCTTAGCGAGGGGGAGCATGTTTAATTTCGTTGGCATAGACTTTGTCGAGAACCCCCAGCGATCCCGCCCAGCCCATGAGATTAGGCAATTGCCAGGTCACCAGGTACCGCGCATTTTCTTCCGCCGACTTATCGTCCTTGATTCCCACTTTCTTCAATACGTTATGCGCCAGGGAATGCTGCATTTTCTCGCTCATTTCAGGCAGTCCGGCCGTGAGCACCAGCATGGAGCCCAGCTGCGCACCGCGATCCACCGTGGTTGCGAGCGCCATTTTCTTCGTGCCTTGCCAGAACGTGCCGCTCATATGCAATCCCAGCATATGATCCAGCAACCCCTGCACCGCCGTTTGCCCAATCACCGCGCCGCCCGCCATCAGGGAGTAATTCACCAGCCCTTCCGCAAAATATTGTGCGCGATCATGCGGGTTCATGCGATGCCGCAATGCCACCCCCTCCTGCCCTTCAAAGCCGGGCATTTTATCCGCCAGCCAGTCGAACTGAGCCATGTGCGGCTCTATGACATATTTTGCCATAAAGCTTTTCAGCCCGCCTAGCTGGCTGGGCGTCATCTTTTCCGCGCAGTAAACCGCCCCGATCGCCGCGCCCATGCTGGCCAGCTCCGCTCCTCCGCGTGCGGCGACCAGACGCAGACGTCTGTCCGCCACCTGTCCGGGAGCAGGCGGTTGAAGACTGGGAAGACGGATTTTCGCCATATTACACTCCTCCATCTTCCAGTGTAGCGAAAAACGGAAAGGCAGGGTATGACGTTTTAGTGAAGATTCGGTGGCGGGATCTAGCCGTTTGCAGACTGGGTATCGACGATATTATGCGTCAATTCACCCGCATGTTGGGCATCGGGAATATCGATCATCATTTTATGGTTGAAACCATAGTCACGTTCCATGCGCGTGCGGACATCCTCATCGGGATCCCCTTCCCCCGCCTCGATAATCACCCCGTAATCCTCCGGGTAGAACATCCCCGTCTTTTGCGCCTGCATAAAATCCTCCAGGCGGTCGGCACGCACGGCCACATACGCATAGATGGCGTCCCCTTCCGGGCTTTCTCCCCGGACAAGAAGGACGCACACCGTTTTTTCGGCAATGATCTGTTCCGATCGGCTGAGTTGAGTCACTCAAAACTCCTAGATATTCATAAATATTTCTAGTGTTGATGGTACTTAACCAATGTTAATTGGTCAAGCACATGCAAATAAATACTTTTAAGAATACCTGTAATATAGGGGTTTGTTGCAGGCTGCGCACACATTCGAGGCTATATCCTATCCCGAAAATGGCTAGTGCGCAGCCTGCAGAAGACGGCTTATACAGCGAGCTTAAGCAGCTTTATCGCCTGATAATTCACCACTTCTCCGCCCACACGGCGCGTGGTGTAAAACTTGATGAAGGGTTTTTCCGTAAACGGATCGCGCAAAATACGCAATCCCACCCGATCCACCACCAGATACGCCCGACGGAAATCACCCACCGCCACGGAAAGCGAATTGGTTGCCGCAACCGGCATATCCGCCGCCTGCATTACGGGGATGCCCAGCAGCGTATCCGGCGCCCCGGCGGCCAGACCGGGCTGCCAGAGATACTGGTTGGTAGTGGCTTCCTTCAGCAGGCGTACCGATTGCAGCACGGAACGGTTCATCAGGAAGGTGGCGCTGCGGGCGTGTTCCTCCTTCAGCGCATAATACAGCTTGATAAGACTGTCCGAGGTGACCGCCCCATCGCTGCCGGAGTTGATCTGCTCGATCTGCCCCCAGGAGGTACCCGCCGTATAGCTGAGAATTCCCTTGGGCTGACCGCTTCCCGAGCCGCTGATAAATCCTGTGGCTTCAAGGCGGGCAAATTTCTCCGCTACTTTCTGCGCAATCCACTGCTCGATATTGATGGAGGCGTCATCCACGAGTTTCTGCGTGGCTTTTGGCTGAGCATACATCTCATGGACGGAGATAGAATGTTTGCCAATCTGAGGGGTAGTCGTATCAGATATAGCACCTGTTTCCGTTGTCCAGGAAGCCGCGGACTCTCCCGTATCCTCAATCACATCCAGCGCGTCGGTGGAGATGGTTTCGACGCTGGCAAGCTGACGAATGGGCGATGATTCGTAGATGGTGCGAGCCACGGTATCGCTCATCGCTTCCGTGACGAGATACCCGCCATCCGGATCGGAGCCCACAGACAGCGCCTTGGATTGCATCTCGCCTAAACCCGACTCCATCCCCTTGCGCAGGTAAGAGGTGAACGCCTTGCGATAGTCGCTGTCATAGGCGGATTTTTGCCCGTACTCACCGCTTACCCCCAATTCAGGGCGACGCCACACCGTCTCCAGATGATCGACGCGCCGCTTATTCTGCTCCAGTTGCTGGTTCAGCGTGCTTAAATGCTCCATGTAAAGCGGATCTGCGTGACCTTTCTTTTCGATCTCGTTCAGACGGTCGTCGTTGACCTGCTTAAACTGCTCCCAGGCATTGCCCAGATGATAGACGCGCTCGGTAATTTCCTCGATACTCATAAAAGAACCTCTTTTGTTGTTAATATTCATTGTTTTTAATGAGAAACACCCGTTATTCACTCAGTTGCGCGTGAAATCGTCATCAAATCGTCACTTTTTATCCGTCCCCGACTTGCATATGGTTAAGGGAAGAGTTATAATGATCTTAAGAAAATAATATTCTTTATTAATCAGCTGGCTGGCGAGGTTTGCATGTTGTCTGGAAGAGAGCAGTCGTTCCGTTTTGCATCAGCAAGCACAAAAATTACCCCGCCCACTTTTTTCCAGCATGGCCCTGCGCATTCCACCAGTGAACAAGCGTTGAAACTTGCCCGGTTTGCCTATGTTCGCGCTCAGGGCAACAACCCCGCCTCCCTTACCAAAAGCGGTCTGGAAGGCGTCACCATCATTCAGACCGTTTCCAAAGCCATTGAACGCGCTTTCAAGGATGAACAGTTCAGTCGCCTTACGTTTGACCAGCAGGAAATCGCCGCCGCCCACCTGACCAACCAGTGTATTGCGGGGCTGCGGGTCGTTCAGGCGTTGCAAGGGGCGATGATGAACCCCTACACCATGGCCACCCAGCTAAAAAACAACGCCTTGCGCCCTCAGGATCGGCATAATGTGTTCGACCATATTATTTCCGCGCATCGCCCGACCAGTCAGGTTTCCCATATCGCCTCCCATGAGATAGATTCATTGCCTACGGGACATGCATAAATTCTCCAGCCGGTTTCTGGCCTGCTCCAGCGTCGCCGCCAGCCGCATGACTTCGCCCCTTGAGATCGCCTGATTCCATTGTTTTTCTTCTGATTTAGGCTGTGTTTTTCCTTGTTTGACGACGGTCACCCGTGCGGCGTCATTGGCGGGAAACGTCACCAGGCTGATCTCCCATAAATCCACCGCCAGCAATCTGCGTACTCCTTTTTGCCCGTCGGTCTTCCAGTTGCGCGGCGTATAGCCGATGCTCAATCCGGAAACGACCCCCTGCCTGAGCAGCAGATAGGCTTCACGCGCACGGGCAATATCCAGCAGCAGGCGGCCTTTGACATACAGGCCGCTGGCGTCTTCGCGCACTTCTTCCACCACGCCGATCGGTTCGCGCATATCGTGCTGCCACAAAAGCTTGATGTCCGATTTTCGCTGCATCAGCGTTTCCCGGAACGCCCCCGGGAGGATGACGTCATGCTGCGAATCAATCACGTTAAAAACGCTGGCATAACCTGCGAATACGCCCGTTTCATCCAGGCTTTTGAGCGAAAGCGTGTAGGCGGTGCGCTGGCGTTCCAGAGCATTGGGGGCAATTTTATGTTCAATGTCATTGGTCATGGTATAGATCTTTCTTTTTATTTGCGCCCTCGCCTCGCCTCCTGCTCGGCAAATGGCGCGCCGCTTCGCGGGCTCAGGGCTGGAGCGCACGTTCTGGGCGCTCTTTTCATCCCTAAAATTCCCGCGCCCCGTAGCCTACCGCGGCGCGCTTTTCGTCATCGCTCAGGAAATCCGCCTTCTGCAACCGTTCCCAGACGCTCTCGCGACGCGGGGCAAGGGCGGAGATTTCATCGGTATCGCCTTCCAGCCGCAATGCCTCCCCATAAAACGGCGCCAGCCACCCGGCGAGCGCCTCCAGCGTGCCGTTCATCAGCGGTAGGATGGTTTGCTCCCACAGCGCCAGCCGCGCCTCGACGAGATTTGCATAGGTATTGTCGCCCGGGATACCCAGTAATTGGGGCGGAACGCCAAAGGCCAGCGCAATATCACGCGCCGCCGCATGGCGTGCCTCCATAAAATCCATGTCCTTGGGAGATAAGCTCATCTCCCGCCAGTCCAGCCCGCCTTCCAGCAGCAGCGGACGCCCTGCATTGGCCGCCCCGGAGAACTGTTCGTCCATCTGCTGTTTGATGCGCCAATACTGATCCTCGCTGAGCTGGCCAGTAGCTCCTTCGCCCATTTTAACCACTAATGCGCCGGTTGGACGCGCCCCATTTTGCAAAAGCGACTGGTTCCACGCCGCTGACTGGTTATGCTGATCGATGCTGTACGCCGCCGCTTCCACCGGCGACAATCCGTACCAATCGTCCATCGGATGAAAATCCTTCAGATGCAGGATGCGCGATGCCCCTGTGATGGGATCCACCGGGAAATCCGCCGTCTCCTCGCCCACCCTGTAGCGATAGGCTTGCGGCATCCCGAACCGTCCGGCGATGACCTGCACCCGGTCGGGGCGCAGCAGATGCAATTCCCGTGGCGCTTCCCCACCCGGCCCCGCGGCCTGAATGAAAACATTGCCCGACAGTAAGCGGTACACATATAACGCTTCCCAAAAGGCCGAACCGTTTTGCATGGGATTGGGGCGGGAAAGCAGCGCCAGCAAAGGATGGCTGGCAATCTCCTGCCTGGCGCCGTCCGCCTCCCGCCCGTACATCAGCACCGGAACGCTGGCCGCGCCCTTGGCGATCAGCGTGATGGCGCGGTAGGCGATGACATTGCGCCGGTATGCCTCTTCGGCGAATTTCGCGTAATTACGCCCGCTCCATACCGGCTGACCGGGGGACTGCACATAGCTTTGCAGCGCACCGTACCAGGAGGGCAGGCTTGCCTTGCGCTGCGGTTGCTGCGTCTGGAATAACCCTTTGAGTCTCATGCTGTCCTCACTCTTTTTGCATCCTACATTTACGGTTGTACGGGGAGCGCGGATGACCCGGAAGGGAGAAAAGAAGCAGAATCACATTATTGTCTACAGATTGTCATAATCCCTTAACATGTAGGTGGTATGCTGATGATTGTCATAGACTAAATATACATGGTAGGGGCAAGACGATGGCAGAGGAAACAAAAACCGTAAAAGATATCCTTGCCGCAAAGCTTGAAGAATTAGGCACATACGAAGATCATAAATTTCCTACCACATCGGCCACTGTCGATTTAACCGATCAGGTGAATTGGCTTTTAGGCGCTATCAAGAACGATCCTGCCGCAGAAAACACACCATTATCTGAGAGCGATCTGAGAGAATTTTGCAAAAATGCAAGGCAGAGACAATATAACGCCTCTAAGAAGCCAGAAGACGCTGCCAAAGACTCTCCGCAAGAAAAGCCGGGGGAGGAAAGATCTGCAGCGGAAAAATATAAGGATTCTCTTGCTTTTGATCCACTGGACGCGGGGTTTACTTTTAACGACCGGCACCAGAATGTTGACGATTTAATTACGAAAGCAAAAGCGGCGCATGTGCCTCCTCCCTCGGAACTCTCTCCCCCAGATGAAATAGCCCCACCTGCGGCGTCTGAACCAGCAGCGCCGGAACCAGCCGCCTCCCCCGCCATCAGCGATGACGATATAAAAGCGGTCAGGAACCTGCAAAAAGAATTTGCGGACGCCAAACCCGGCGACAAAAAATTCATTGGCGAAGGCAGGCAGGGGGTGGATCGGGACGACAGAACCAAACTGGTGCAGACCCAATTGGCGGCGCTGGGCTATGATGTCGGCACGATTGACGGCGATTACGGCCCGCAAACGGCGGCGGCGATCTACAAGTTCCAGCAGGAGAACGGCCTCACCGCCGATGCCCGCGCCGGAGCGCAGACACTGGATAAGCTGGCGGAAAAACTAACGGAAAAACAGGCCGGGCAGAAAGCGGAAATCGCCGGGATGAAGACCGTAAAAGATACTGGCACGCCTGCGCTGGAAGACAAGGAACCCGAGAAGGCTACTCGCAATCCTGCTGATAAGGAAACAGTCACAGTTACGGGGCTTGATACAGACCCTGTCCATGCCGATTCTCCAGAAGGCCAATTAGCAACACGCGGCAAAGCCATGGGAATGAATGCCGAAACAGCCAAACAGTTTGCTAAGGCAGTCATGGACGCATCGGGGGGCATCAAAGAAGGCGTTGTCACGGCGGAGGTAAATATGGACGACTATCTGCCCGCCCAACAGTTCAAAGGCGCGGAAGGTCAAGGCATAAAAATAGCCGAAAAAGGCGGCGGCGGTCGAGCCTGACCTCGCTAGAGCGTCCGGCACCAATGCGACGTAGGGCAGAAAATGCTTATTCCCTTCATGAAGCTGTCACAAAAGAAAGGTAGAGTAGGAGGACATGAGGGGTAAATAAAAACGCAAAACAGGAGAGAAATATGGCGGAGAATAACAAACAAGATTCCATTGTTATTAAAGTAAATGACCTGAAAGGCGGCACCACATTCAAAGACCTCATGAACAGTGATAATTTTTTTTCAAAAACGGAATATGGCGATGATAATATAGCAGAAATCGCAGCATTAAAAGAAGCCAACCCTGGACTTAATTTTAATTTTTATACTCCCATCCAAAATGTCCTGACCTCTCCGGATGCAACGCTGGTCATCCCGCTGCGCGCCGCGGATGGATCGCGCATTTTTGAGGAAGAAGATTTAGGTGGGCTATTCAAGCCTGATTCTGACTCGGCAAAGACAGTGGCTCAAGCAGTAGTGCAACGCGAAAATGAGCAGCGCGAGCGATTTGCATTTCGTCCCCAAACTCTTGCGGCTGGAATGGCAGAAAACACCCCCATGCCGGGCATGAGTGGTACTTTACCCGGCGTTTCCTCTGCGGAAGCAGCGGAACCAGCAGCCACGCCACCGGCAACAGAACCCATGGCAGCAGAACCAGCGGCGGCAGCGACAGTAGAGGCACCGAAAACAGAGACACCGGCACCAGCAGCCACGCCACCGGCACCAGCAGCCACGCCACCGGCACCAGAGCAAGCAGCAGCAGAACCAGCGGCGGCAGCGACAGCAGCAGCACCGGCAACGACACCGGAACGGCAAGCGGCAGAATCGGCACCAGCACCAGAGCAAGCAGCAGCAGTGGCAACGACACCTACGCCAACAGGCAATGAAGCGCCAGTCTTTACGCCAGAAATACCGTCAGAAGTAACAGCAGCGGCAACAGAAGTAGCAACAGCTTCAGAAAAACTCGCTCTTGCGAGAAAGCCTGTTACTGCAGCAGCACCGGCAACGACACCGGAACGGCAAGCGGCAGAATCGACACCAGCACCAGAGCAACCAGCAGCGCCGGAACCAGCCGCCTCCCCCGCCATCAGCGATGACGATATAAAAGCGGTCAGGAACCTGCAAATAGAATTTGCGGACGCCAAACCCGGCGACAAAAAATTCATTGGCGAAGGCAGGCAGGGGGTGGATCGGGACAAAAGAACCAAACTGGTGCAGACCCAATTGGCGGCGCTGGGCTATGATGTCGGCACGATTGACGGCGATTACGGCCCGCAAACGGCGGCGGCGATCTACAAGTTCCAGCAGGAGAACGGCCTCACCGCCGATGCCCGCGCCGGAGCGCAGACACTGGATAAGCTGGCGGAAAAACTAACGGAAAAACAGGCCGGACAGAAAGCGGAAATCGCCGCAGCGACGGCGGAAAAAACGACGGAAACTGCAGCGACCTTCCCTCCCCCACCACGCGCCGCAGAAGCGGAGAAAACCGGCGAGATTACCATCACTCCCTCCAAGGGTATGCAGATTGCTGAATTGGCAACGAAGCTAGGGGTAGATAACGATAAACTGGGGAATTTCCTGACGGCTGTAAATAAGGCCATAGACAAGGAAGGAAGCCAGATCGCCCAGGGAGAATCGGTGACGCTGGATGGAGACAGTATGGGCATCACGCCCAGCGAGGCACGAGCAGCCGCCGATCAGGATGTCACGGTGCAGAAAAAAGGCAGCGGCGGTCGAGCCTGACCTCGCTAGAGCGTCCGCAGCGAGGCGCTCATCCCGCCTCGCTCGCGCACCCACAGCAAATACTGGCTAAGCGCGTCTACCTGATCGTCATGCGCGGCGTTTGGGAAGGCCAGCAACTCCTCCTCAAACGCCGCCAGCCACGGGGCATGATGCGGCAAGGCCAGTTTCCCCGCCTCAATCATCGCTGAACACGCCGCCACCCGCGTCAGCTTGTCCTGCCTGGGCAGGCGCGCAATCAAGGGCAGATTCGTCTCCCGGCGCGCATCCTGCAACAGGGACTGGCCGCTGGCTTTATCCTCCACCAGCACCGCCTGCGGCTGCCAGCGCGCCGCCTGCGCCACCAGCGCACGTTTGAGCGCCGGGTATTCCGCACGCAGGCTCAGCACATCCAGCACATAATGCATACCCTCCCTTTCCCCAAACGTGATGCAGACGCTGGCATCGTTACTGCTGGCGGCCTTAATCGCCGTATCCCAGCTTTGCGTAATGCGGGTGAAATCCTGCGGCGCGTCGCGGTAACGCACCAGCCACTGCGCCTGTATCATCGCCCCTTCCGCGGCCAGCGGCGATTGCTGGTACTGCGCCGCGAAGCCGTAACTGCCCAGTTGCTGACGCGCTCTTTCCAACGCCTGCGCATCCTCGCGCTCCGGGTGCAATATACTGCCTTCCCTGCGAGTGAATTTCTTGCCGCCGCAGCCAATCACCGTGCGCCGCTCGGCAATCGCGGGTAACAGCAATTGCTCCCATCCCCCCTGCTCCAGCAGATGCCCGCTTAAATCCTGCGCATGAAGACGCTGCATCACCACCACGATGCGCCCGCGCTTTTTGTCGTTCAAACGGGTGGAGAAGGTCTGGTCGAACCACTGATTCGCCCGTTCGCGCTGGGTGGCGGAAGCCGCCTGTACGGGGTTGAGCGGATCGTCCACGATCAACACATCGCCCCCTTCCCCGGTCGCCGTGCCTCCTACCGAGGTGGCAAAGCGGAACCCCCGCGCCGTGGTAACGATTTTCTTCTTCTCGTTTTCACCGGGAACGATGCGCGTGTCGGGAAACAGGCGCTCATACCACGGCTCACCGAGAATCAGCCGCGTATCGAGCGCATGGCGTATGGCCAATGCCTGCGAATAACTGGCGCACATGATGCGGCACGCCGGATCGTGCCCCAGCAACCAGGCAGGCCATGCCACAGACACACAAACGGATTTCAGCGCCCGGGGCGGCATGTTAACGATAAGCCGGGTAATCTCACTGCGGCGCACCGCTTCCAGATAGTCGGCAATCAGGTCGATATGCCAGTTGGGCAAATAGTCGGTGCCGGGATTCACGGTCGAAAACGCCTGGCTGATGAAACCCGGCAAATGCTCCTTCAGCAGGCGGTCACGATACGCCAGCAGCAGGTGGCGGTCATAAGGTGTAAGGTCAGTGATTTTCATGATCTCAAAATAGCAGGTGGATAATGCGCAAACCCTTGTTCTGCGCGCCTCTTAGCCATTTCAACCTATCCTGCGCCACTCGCTTCCGGCAGGGTAAAATATGCGGAAAATGTCATCAAAACGTCAAAAAATCCGAAAAACTCCTGTGCTAAAATCCCTCTATGAGTGTTGGGGGAAGAATATTTCCACCCTGCACCCGGTTGAAATGCACGGTCGGCCTCATTATCTTTTATACATAGCATTAAGGCAGGATATACGGATGGTAAGCTTACTAGCACTCTGGACACAGTGGAGAATAAAGCCCGCCTTCATCCGGGCGTATGCCGCAGTTTCCTTGACGCAAAGACCAGGAAGACGGTAATCTTTTTTCGATACATATGAGGAATTTCATGGCGGACGAGCAGAAACGCTCTTTTGTCGATCAGGTTATCGCCAAGAAAGGCCACCTGGTTCACAAGCTGAAAGCAAAGGACTCCACGGGTCGCTGGGCGTATTATTTTGTGCTGGTGGAAGCCCCGAAGGAGCAGGCGTTTCTTGCTTCCTTAAAGTCCGAGGAGACCATTGATCTGGAAGATTACGGCAAGGTGCTGGCTTCCTGTTATGGCGAAGAGCCTAACCAACAGACCAAGGATTTCTTAAAGGAAAAATACGGATTCGAGGTTTAGAGGACGTTGTCCTTTTCCTCTTCCTTCATTGCGGCTTCCCCATCTATTTGCATCAGCAGCGCCCGGATATGGGCAATATCTTCAGCCGCCAGGGGTTGCTCCGTGCATGATCGCGCCTTACCCGCCGCCGCCACTGCCTCCATCTGAACCGCCGCAATACGCAATTGCTGCTGCGAGAGCCGGATATACGCTCCCGCCAGCCCTTCCTTGCCGCCAAAAAGCAACGGAATCCAGGAAGGAATCTCCTCTCCCGGCTCAGAGGACGCCCCCAGATACCGGAGGGCTCCCGCCAACCGATGCAAAAAATAGAGGCACAACCTTCTGTTGAGTCCCACATCACGTTCCACGTTGGAAATTAATTCGTCCGCGTTCACTACTCCCCTCCCTTCATGAGCCATTATAATAAGGTTAAATATGGCACAATTTTCTCTCTGAAATTAATCTTATGTTAACTAAATATCCTCTATAACCCCTGCCAAGAACAAAAATAAGATAAACTAAACTTGTGTGTGTGTCATGACACCTGTTCCAAAAGGGCAGAGGCGGAGATATGTCGGCCAACAGGGTAGGGAGGATATTTTCTTCCCTTCCCTGGTCATGTGTCCTCCTTCACACTGGGGTCACTTAAGAGAAAATACACTGAGAAGTTGTTTACGGGAAGACTGCCAAATGCGCGGAATTACACTAAATGAGCCAAGAAACACAATCGATGGTTTATCTTCTTTATGCAAAACAACCGGAAGCGTCTTTTGTTCATGTTCATTCTGCGGCCTCTCAATCGTTGTCATACCAAAAAAGGAAAGCCACTATGCATAACAACGCCGATTTCTCCTCTGCTTCTGCGATCAGCCACACCCGTTTGAATCCGGCGCTCTCGTTGGGAGGGGCTCAGGGAGCATCCGCCTCCTGCTTTGAGGCCGAACCGGCCAACCCCGTGCAGCAGGAACAGGCGATGTGGCGTGCGGTTATCGTGCAGGCATTGATGGACGCGGCGTGCGGTAGCCAGAAATACGAGGCGCAGCAGGCAAGAAACGAAGCGTTGATCTGGCTGCGCGGCACCAGCCAGGATTTTGCCACCGTCTGTTATTACGCCGGATACGAGCCGGATTTTGTGCGTAGAATGGTCAAGAAATCGCTGGATGAAGGCTGTCGCTGGCGCGCTTTGCCCGGAGAGGGTAAGCGCCTGCGCCACAGCCGCCCGCGCACGGAGCGCACGGCGCGGCACCGCCGGTGATTAGTGCGCCCTTCCGCCAGAATCTCTTGTTGGGGCAGAGGCTTGGTGTGAGGTGGCAGACACAGATGCACCGGATACCAGATTCCGCAAATCGCCATTATTGGCTAGCTGGGTCAAAGTAGTGCGCTCCTTAGCGGAAAGACCATCGTTCAAATCAATCTTCACCGTTCGTCCATCCCGGCAATTCATAGAAAAAATGCCATCCTCCGCGAAATCAGCTTTTACGGAATCGGATATTTTTGGGTTTTTATTGATGAAAGCCAGTGCGTCTTCTTTGTTCATTTCGCCACCAGAGCTTTTTCCGGTTCGCCCCTTCTCACCTGCCGCACGCGCCGCTTCATGGGTGGTAGTGATCGCATCCTCAAGCCCGTGGAGTTTTACCTCTCCCCTCTCCTTGTTTTCTTCTTTGTGCGGGCTGGCGCTGCCATGGTTTGCCATCTTCGGGGCTCTATGGACGGGTTGCGATGGGTCTTGTGCGCCCATGGTCGCAGCAACCTCCTGATAGGCCACTGCCAGATTATTCAAATCCTTCACCTGAACATTTAATGCGTCCCTTTGCTGCGCCGTTAAATGCAACCTGTCGCCATGTTGATCGAGAAAATTCTTAAAATAATCCGGGTCATGCGTTTTCACGGCATGAATGGCATGTTTGTAGAGTTTGCTGGCATCGGCAGGCTGCATATTTGTCTGCGCGATTACATCCGCCAGCGATTGTGAATCTACATCCGTAGAAACGGGGCAGCCCTCCGCTCTCCACGCTGTACCATCCCCCACCAACGCGGCCATGGTCATAATGTACGCATGGGGAATGCCTTGTGATCTTCTCGGATCATTCACCGCACCGCCGCCTTTGCTATGGGGAACCTCTGCCGGCGTATGCCCGGGTATGGGTTCCACTGATCGCAAGGCCTTGCGCTCTGCCTGCCTACCCAACTCTATCAGAGTATCCGTTATTCTGGAATTTACGTCTTCCATGAATCTCTTTCGCAATCGCGTATTTCACATCCTCTTTATCTTAGCAAAGATATATGACAGTTCCATGACGCAACCCCCGGCTGGCGTTGCTATTGCGCCCCCTGGGTGGTACACTTTCCACTATGCGAAAACATCGGCCTTTCCTTACATTTTTAGCGACGGCGTATCTGGCGGGGGCGGGTTCTGCGCAGGCGGCGGTGAATACGTCGCAGGAGATGCAGCGCCAGATTCTGTTTGAATCCATGCTGTATGGCGGCCAGAAAGCGCCCAATCTACAGGACAAGATTCCCGAAACCCTGCCCGCGTCGGCGCCGTCCTCTTCCCCTTTGCCGCCGCAAGGTACCCATGCCACTTCCTCCCCTGTAGCAGAGGCGGAAGTGCATTATCTGGATGCCGCTCCCGCGCCCGAGAAAGCTGCCACCGCCGTGCCTGCAGCACCTCCCGCCGCTCGCCCGGTGCGCATTTCCGGCCAGCAAAAAACCGCTGTCAGGGAACCTGACTATTCCGCGCCGGTTCCCACGCCGGAAGTCCGCGTGGCTTCCGTGCAGCCTGCTGCGGCTGGCTCCCCCCCCGCCCACTCTGCGGGAGAGGTCTATCGTCGTGCCAAGGCGGGCGATGTGGATGCCGAGTACCAGTTGGGGATGATGTACGCGCAGGATCGCCCGGGCAGCCCCCATGCCGATGCTTCCAGCCAATCCTATTACTGGTTTACGCAGGCCGCCAGTAAAGGCCATCCGCGTGCGCAGTATAATCTTGGGGTGATGTATGCGCAGGGCGAAGGCATCGTGCAAAATCTCGTGGAGGCTTATATCTGGTTTAACCTCTCCGCGGCGCAGCGTATGGAAGGCGCGCTGGAGGCGCGTGACATGATTGCCGCCTCCCTGACCCCCAGTGCGCTGATGAAAGCGCAGGAACGCTCCACGCTGTATCATCAGAAAATCGCCGAGAACCTTACCCGGATGCAAAAGGAAGGCGCCAAAGCCGCTATTCCCATTCAGTAAATCCCTCTTCGTTTTTTTCTCTTCCCGGTCTTGCGTTGCTCACCCATGGTGGGTGCATGGGATTTCGTTCGCAACGTGGCAGGCCGAGAAAGCCGAAAGAAGAATCGCTGGATCGCGGCACCAAGGAGCTGCAACAAAAGCGGCGTGTGCATCTGACGCAGGAGCCGCTGGATACTTTACTACATAGAAACGTCATCTCTGAAGCTGAGCATCAGGCGGGAATGCATTTTCGCTGGCTCTATACATTATGCCACGGCTCTCCCCTTCCCGAATCCTATGATGTAAGCGGGGATTCCGCCTATCCCCTGCGGCAGGATTGCCCGCTTTGGCGGCAGCAGCGCGAGGAGGAATATCGCCATGTCGCTCTCCTGTTGCAGTCGGTTTTCCTGCTGCGCGCCGTGCAGAATTGTTGCGTGTATCTGGAGCCGCCACCCGATGCCGTGGCGCAGGCTCGCCTGCAGCAGGGGCTGGAGAAGCTGGTGAAATTTTGGGGGAAGAAAAAAACGCCGTCCTTCTCAGGAGAGCACGCTACCAAAGCGGTTCGATATCCTTCTTGAGCATCGGCGCAATGGTGTGAGGGGGTGCATGTTCAGTGGAAGGAGACGCAACCGCCTGATCGTACTCCAGTGCTTCGGAGCCAAATACATCCTGAATATAGTTGTAAATTTTTTCGGCCATTTTGGGATCGGCCACCTGGTCATTGACTACCATGCATACCGCATAGACTTTTTCCACCGTGCCAAACGCGGTTTCCCCCAGATAGCGCGTGCTTTCCGTCAGCGGCGCTTCTTTGGAGGACGGAACGAGGGTGTCCTGCGTGTCAACTCTGCTCATACCGATAATGCTAGCATAGATATATGACAGCTTGATGACATTGCCCCTCCCCGAAAAGAGGAGCCGGGAAATAAAGAAACAAGCTGAAATTGCAATAAAATCGGTGTCTTAATTCCATTGCACGGATTTTTTTTCTTTGCTATATTAAGGTTAGCTGGGAAACCCAGCGTGGTTGGTTCGCACAAGGTTGCGGGCTCTTATAATGGCGCGAGAAGCGCCCACTAAATTGGAGAGTACTCATGAAAACCCTTACTTCTTTTTTCAAAGATGAATCCGGTGCAACGGCCATTGAATACGGCCTGATCGCGGCGCTGATCGCCGTTGCTGCTATTGCAGTAATGACCCAGGTCGGCACCGGCTTGAAAAACACCTTCCAGAAAACCGCTAACCAACTTAACAAATAATACGGCGTAAGCTCTGTTATTTTCTTAAGTAAGATTGTAAGGAAACCCGTCCTCTCCGAGGGCGGGTTTTTTTTATGTTTGTTGCGGGGGCAGCATTTTTCTCAGCCACGCGGCATACACACCGCTCAGTTGCTCCAGCACCGCCACCTCCACCCGCTCATTTACCTGATGGGGCGTATGTCCCGTCGTGCCGAATTCGATAACGGAGCAATAGTCCTTGATAAAGCGCGCATCCGATGTGCCGCCGGTGGTGGAGAGTTGCGGCGTGTGCCCGGTCACTTCCTGTACGGCTTCCAGCAACGCCTCGCTTAAACGCCCGGGAGGCGTAAGAAACGACTCTCCCGAGACGCGCATCGCAAGCTCGTAGCTACCCCCGACAGCCTCGCACTGCTGCTTCACCCAGCCTTGGATGCCCTCACCGCTCCAGCGGTCGTTAAAGCGAATATTGAATTCCGCATATGCTTCCGCCGGGATAGAGTTATGCGATGGGTTGCCGACATCCACCGTGGTAACCTCGAGGTTAGAGGGATCGAAAAACTCCGTCGCTTCGTCCAAAGGGGTGGATTTCAGGCGGTGCAGCATGGCTACGAGCCGGGTGATGGGGTTATCGGCCAGCCGCGGGTATGCCACATGCCCCTGCTTGCCGATCACCCGCAGCTTGCATACAAGGCTTCCGCGCCGCCCCGGTTTGGCCATTTCTCCCAGGTAGGTGGGGTTGGTAGGCTCACCGACCAGACAGTAATCAAGCACTTCTCCCCGCGCTTTCAGCAGAGCCAGCATTTTTCGGGTGCCATTGATGGCGGAGCCTTCTTCATCCGCCGTCAGCAGAAAACTGATGGAGCCGTGGGGCGCCGCATCGCTTTCAAGAAAACGCGCCACCCCCGCCACCATCGCGGCGATAGCGCCTTTCATATCTTCCGCGCCGCGCCCATACAGGACGCCGTCCACCACCTCGGGGGCAAAGGGCGGAATACGCCAGGCAGAGAGATTTCCCGGTGGCACGACATCCACATGCCCGGCAAAACACACATTCGGATGTTGCGTGCCCAAACGTGCATACATATTTTCCGTGGGGGAGCCGCCATCCCCGTCAATCACTTCGCGTATCACGGTGAATCCGAGCGTCTCCAGCCATTGTTCAAGAATATCGAAACACCCCGCCGCATCCGGGGTAACGCTCTTCTCGCGCATCAACGTAAGGGCAAGGGGCAGAGGATCGGTAAGAGTATGCATGGCGCGCATCTTATCGCACAGGGAAGGGAAGTCCAGCGCCTAGGAGTGGAACTGCTCTTTTCTTTTCACTTCGGGTGTTTCCTGCCTGGCATCCGACTCCGCTTCCATACCCGGTAGGAGCAGGGACATAGCATGTTTACCCGGCATAAAATGCGCCGTCGCACGGATCTCGGGAATGCAGGGCACACGGATAGTACAGTGATAGCGGGCAGCCACTTTCTCCACACGCGAGAATAAAGTAATCACCGCCTGCCGTGAGTAGCCGGAATCCCTGAACAGGTGATACAATGCACCATACGCTTCCTGCAAATCCGCCAGCTGTTCGCGGGTGATGGATTCCGGATTATGCAACACAATATCGGCCAGCAGCTCCACCCGCATTCGGTTGGCTTGTATGGTGGCTTTGAGATCGCGTTCATACGGGCCGTGATATTCCAGCACAGTTTTGCTTTGTCGCAAAATGGCAATCACCTCATGATATGCCCGTTCCACGTCAGAAAATGCTTCGTGGTGCTGGCGGTTCATATTCTCCGTCACATTCCATGAGACAATCATTCTGCTTTGGCGCATGGCTCCGTGCGCCAGCGCCAGGATGCCTTCCGCGCCGATATGGTTATTGCTGAGATCCACCTTCAGCACCGAATGGTTGACGGAAAGCGCCCATGCCAGAGCTTTTGCGCCGCGATTGCCAATCTGGTTCATCTCCAGACCCAGGGTCTCGACCGAAGTATTTTCACACAGCGCGTCCGCCAGAAGAATGGTGAAATAATTGCCGAATTTATGAAAAAACAGGTTCAGCGAGGTGGGGATATTCTGATACACGCTACGAATATGCGCGCCGTTCACCCGGGCATGATACGCATCCACTCCTTCACACAAACGAATTTTCTCGAGAGCTTCGGGAGAAAAATAGGCATCAAATGGAGTCGTGGACATAGGTCACACCCATCCTTGAGAAAAAGCATATTTGAATTTAGCGGGTCACGGGAGAGCTAAGTTTCTCACTCTATTGTTAGCACATATTGATATACAAGTCGAGACACTTGTTAACCAAACATTAACTATTTGATAGTGCGCCGCGCAAAATATCATTGACGCCGGTCTTGGATCGGGTTTTTTCATCCACGCGCTTGACGATGACCGCGCAGGCGAGGGACGGTTCCAGCGTCCCATCGGCACGGGTCTTGCCTGGCAGCGTGCCCGGAATCACCACCGAATAGGCAGGCACGCGCCCCATAAAGACTTCGCCGCTCCTGCGGTCAACGATCTTCGTGGAAGCGCCAAGGAAAACGCCCATGGAGATGACGGAGCCCTCCTCCACGATCACCCCTTCGGCTACTTCCGAGCGTGCGCCAATAAAACAATTATCTTCGATAATCACCGGACTGGCCTGCAACGGCTCCAGGACGCCGCCAATACCCACACCCCCCGAAATATGACAATGCCTGCCGATTTGCGCACAGGAGCCAATCGTAGACCAGGTGTCCACCATCGTGCCATCCCCCACATACGCTCCGAGATTGACAAAAGAAGGCATCAGCACCACATCTTTGCCAATGAAGGCGGAACGGCGGACAATGGCGCCCGGAACGGCACGGAACGCACCTTCCTTGAAATCCTCATCCGTCCAGCCCTCAAATTTAGAAGGTACCTTATCATACCAGCTGGTGAGCGCACCGGGTGTGTGTGCCCCCCCCTCAAAACGCTGCATGGCATTCAGGCGGAAGGAAAGCAACACCGATTTTTTCGCCCATTCATTGACAACCCATGCGCCTTCTTTTTTCTCGGCGACACGAATCTGCCCCTTATCCAGCGCATGAAGGACGGCTTCCACCTGCTCACGGATTTCTCCCTGCGTGGCAGAGTTTATTTCCGCACGTTTTTCCCATGCTTCGTCGATTAAGGTTTTTACTCGTTCCATCCTTCGCCTCGTACTGTTTATTGTCGGGGGGAAAACCATAGCAGGAATAATTCGTATCGCAACTTTTACGCCCCGAGTTTTATCTGGGAGGTCTTCGTGATACCGCGGAGTATTTCCTGCATATGCTCGAGGCTGACGGCAACGCATCCTTCCGTCGCCTTATACTGCTTGCCGTCGGTCAGATGAAAGAAAATGGCGCTCCCTTTGCCTGGCGTCACCGGTTCATCGTTATAGCCAATCACGATGATAATGTCGTAGCAGCTATCCTTGCGCCACAGCTCTTCATGACGGGCTTCAAAGGGCAGCACCACAGGACGGTTATATTCGGGATGAGCGGGGTCGTCACACCAGCCGAAAGCCGGATTAATCTCATAGGTGGGAAAGGGCACATTCGGTTTGCTCACCCGGTCGGGACGGTAAAAACAGGCACGCAACGGATAGGTTCCCAGCGGGGTGCCCCCGTCCCCTTCCTGTTTCTTTTCCGGGGAGACGAATCCCCCCTTACCAATCGCACACGGGTATATAGTCCCCTTAAAAAGAATCGTGCCATTGCGCCGTACGGCGATGGTATTGGAATATCTCATATCGACTCATTATCAAAGCCGATGGCTGAGCGCAAGAAGACCTGTGAAGGGAAAAGGCCGCCGAATGCGTTTTATATCTGGCGCACGCCCCGCACGAAGGAAGCAAGGCTCACACTATGCACCGCCGCATACTCCAGAGGGTTCTGACGCGCCAGTACTTGCGCCAACACTTCGGGTGAGAGCAGAATACGCTCCCCCATGAGTTCCCATTCATCCTGCAAGAGGGGTAAAGCCTGACCGATTTCCGTGGACATAGTCCTTCTCCTTAATTTTTTATCACTGTACCGGTAAATGATAAAAAATTAATGAAGGAATGAAAAAATAAGGGGCTATTCCAGTTAAGGTCTAATGTTTAGCGTGTTTATACCAGTATTTAAGCTGCTTTAACAGCTGTTGATGATTGCCTCCATTGAAGCGCCACTCACACTCCTTTAGAAACCAGTAAAAATTCT
>Ga0209573_1001286_pt1 | contig 40428 bp, 31 predicted proteins | sample TNRBio252014_DNA_FD_185870 | JGI IMG/M metagenome (GOLD analysis project Ga0209573, IMG submission 185870) | Wastewater treatment Type I Accumulibacter community from EBPR Bioreactor in Madison, WI, USA - TNR Reactor_6/25/2014_ DNA (SPAdes)... | ecosystem: Engineered > Bioreactor > EBPR >...
GATCCCACCGCACAGATTTGCCGACAATAAAACGAACATCGGGCGCATCTGCTTACCCTTCCGGCGGACGATAAACTGCATGATCTTATCTAAGAGCATGACTTTCGTGCGCAGGGCATCCTTAAAATGGACTTCAAAATGTTCTAATTCCGCCGCGATGGGTTCTTGGATCGCTTCCAAACTGATGACCGACATAGACCTTAATTGACGTTAATCCGCTCGAAAGATAACAGTTTAATCCGGCGTTTTGTTTAAGGATCACTACTTTAGGCGATAAAATGTCGTTTTCAATCACCCCGATGTCTTTCCGCCAATGCTACCGGGCGCGATAACTGCTTAATCAGGGCGTTGATTTTCTCGATAACTGTCAAATTAAACGGCAAAGGACTAACGAATTATTAACTAAATCCGTAGTTTTGTAAGAGCGTAATTTTTATATTTGCACAATGAATATATTGACGAAGTTAAGGATTCGGGAAAAAGCGGCTGTGAAACTACGAATAGAGCAAAATTCACGTTTGTTGAATAATGCCCTACGTGATGCTTTGCGTAAGTTGAAAAATGAAGATTTGAATGAGCGTCAAATCCAGCCGAAAGCATAGCGAAGCATTTAAGAAAATCGTCAGTAATTATGCTGATGATGAGGCATTAAACTTTGAAGAGATCATTGCCTATTTCTTTTATAAAAGAAATAAAGTCATGAATATTGATGTAATTGAAAACGTATCAAGCCAATCTATTTCTGATGAACAGCTGAATAAGCTACACGAACGTGCTGTTTCCGATGAAGAACTGAACAAAATCAAGGCAAAAGCTAAAAGTTTTAGCGATGGTTTTGCAGAATCACTAAAACAACAACAAATTAATACTCGGCTTGCAAATAATTTCCAACCTTAGCTAATAGAAATATTGTGGAAATTGTATTTTCATATTGTAAGCGATAATGAATCCCGTAATTTTCAGGAGAAAGGTTGAGGTTTTGACGAAGTCAATTTTGGAAGGCATTTGTCGTTTGAGGACGCTGAAAACGGCTTCAATTTTTCTTCGCGTACGTATTTTTTGGGCATGGGCTTCACCTTCGGCATAAGTCATTTGTTGCCATTTAGGGCTTTTGCGGATAGGATCGAGCTGTATTTGTTGTTTTTGTAATTTTTCTTCATGTTTAGCACTGTCGTAGGCTTTGTCGGCAAGTAATCGGCTACCGGGAGGCAACTCAAAATTAAATTCGGCTAAAGCACTAATATCATGGACATTTCCCGCAGAAAATTCGCACTGGACAATCAGTTTATTTTGCGCATCTACGACGGCATGTAACTTATAACCAAAGAAGTATTGTGAGGCAGAATATCCCCACTTTAGGGTTTGGGGTGGATTCAGAAATAGTATTGGGTATGAATTGTTCCGCCTTTAATCGATGGATGGCACGACGAAAATTCACTTGTTAAAATAAACAGGTTGTTATATAAATATACAGAATAGTTGTGTCGGACACCTTTTGGTTTCCGTGCAGTTTTTTAGCAGTATTTAAGCTACAAAAAGACGCTATCAGGCTGTAAATTGCCTTCAATTGCAAAGAGGTCATATATTTTTGTCAACACAAATATATGACCTCTGTTATTTTTTATCCACAAAGTGGAAATGAATTATTTGCAAGCCGAGTAGTTAATAACCTCTTCTATCACTCTCGGGTAATGGAAATGTTCCAAAGGCAGGATTGCTTGCTGTAAAGTCGGGGCATCCCATTCTGGATTTACGGCTATGGATTGTTGAAAGATGATGGGACCTTCGTCGTATTCTTCGGTAACGAAATGGATGGTGATCCCGCTTTGGGTGGCACGGGCTTGAACTACCGCTTCATGCACATGAATACCGAACATGCCTTTGCCTCCAAAATGAGGTAACAAAGACGGATGAATATTTAATATTCGATGCGGAAAGGATTGAATCGTTGGCGCGGGGATGGCTTTCAGATAACCTGCCAAGATGACATATTCAATATCAAATCGCCGAAGTAAATCATTCAGTTTTTCACCGTCATCATAAATACTTTTACCAATAACGATGATGGGAATGCCAGCCTTTACTGCCCGCTCAATCACAAAGGCTTTCGGATTGCTCGTAACGAGCAAAGCAACCTGAATACGATTATGATTTTGAAAATATTGCATGATAGCTTCTGCATTACTGCCACTGCCCGAAGCCATGATCGCGATTCTTACCATAAAAAAACCCTGAAACGTATTAGGCATCAGGGCTGTAATATTAGATAGAAAATTTTATTTCTTGAAGACCAGCATTGTGGACGTTTGGTTGATATGTCCGATATACTGTTCGCCGTAGGTGCTGAAGCCGATTGTCGGTATATCCTTAAACAGCTGTCCGTAGGGTTCTTCCAGATTTTTTTCACGCAATTCTAAGGTACGTAAAATGCAATGGAAGTTGATGATGCCGGCAGTATGCGCATCCGTTTGTATTTCAAGGGCTTTCCGGGTATCATCAATAATGTTCCCTGCTTCCAAAAGGGAGAGTTCCATCCCTTCCGTTACCGAACAGTAAAACACCATATTATCACCCTTAAACTGTTGCGGACTGCGGACGTAGGGGTCTCCGTCAGCAATAAGTCCGACGGGATGCTTCATAAAGTATTGGTTGGCTTGGTCGGGTGCTACGCCGATACTTTGCGCATAAGCAACCCGTGCAGGCTGGTTATTGAATTCCAATACTTCACGGATTTCTTCGTTTACTTTCGTGGGAACAAGCTGATTATCAGTAACCTTAAAGCTCTGTGTCTTGATAATGTCATAACCTACGGTAGGTTGTAACACGGCTAATGCGGCGGCATTGGAATAGGCTTTTCCGTTTGCCATCACATAAGTTTTTTGGAAGGCTAAATCATCCCCCGCCGAGCCACCTATGAAAATAATATTGGATTCATTGCCAAGGGCATCCATCATCTTTTCTTCTGAAAGACTCATACCGTCCGTTAAAATGATCCCTACATATTCCTCAACAGGAAGGTCAAGGAGCGATTGCCCAAAATAATTCTGAAAATCAGCTAAAACGGTGGGAAGGTTTTGACCGGGATCAGTCATATTTTCCACCACATTAACCCGAACCCCTTTAAGTACCTCACTGTCAAAGCCCATCGCTACAATAGCCTCTTGACTCATCTTGCCGGAAATCAGCTCACCCGCCGTAGTACAGCCGATATGGGGTACATTCGGAAAGGCTTTGGCGATTTCGGAGGCTAAAGCATTACTGTCGTACTTTGACGAAGCAAAAAAGACTAAGAAATAAGTTTTTTGTGAGCCGATTTCATTGCGTAATTCCGCAACAGCTTCAACAAGGTCTTTCTTATCGGAGAAAGCCGTTAGAACACTCATGGATACTGGTTTAGGCTTGTATTAATTAAGGTTAACGTACATGGAACGAACGCCGAGTTCCCGACAAATGGAACGTAATTTATTCATCACGTTGGGATCGTCCGGCGTTTCCATCGTAAAAGTATTAGGGTTAATTCCTTTCAAGAGCAATTTGGTTCGAGTGGCGGTAGCCAACATAGGATTCCCCTTGGATCGCTGTTGGATAATATCATCAATCACTCGTTTGGCAGTGCCGATACCGGCTATTCCTGTTGCAAGCATGGTTAACTTATCTGTTATGGTAAAAGCTAATACGAGTATAAGGACGGAAAAGTTGCTCAACGTTTCGTTAAAAACCACAAAAAGTATGTAGGCATATATACGATTGAGTAGGCATTTTCAGCACCTCGCCGTTGTATCACAATAACCGTGCTAAAGTATAAGTCGTTCCGACTGTTTGCTAAAAAGTTATCATAAACTTAACGGCTGTCGGTGTTAGCAATTATTATTCTTATTAAAACATTATTATATATAAATGTACGTTTCCGATCAGTGATCCGGATAGAGAGTTCATTTGTTAAGTTTAGATAAAAGAGTAATTGGGGGAGGGGCAATCGCTTGAAGTTCCGCGGGCAGATGATTATTTTTGCGATTGGGCTTATTTTAGGCTTTAATTAAACGAAAATATGATGCGAAATCTTTACCTATTTTTATTACTCACGGTTCTTTTCATCGGAAGTCGGGCTTCCGCACAGGTGGTCTTTTCTCCGCCTTGTAACCAATTCCCGACCGGTATTTATCAGGAGACTTTCGATGCGACGCTCCCTGTTTCCGGTGCGTTTATCAATAATGTTACCGTACCGGGCTGGTATCTCAACAATGAGGCTATCTTTCGAGGTGGAAATGATGGTAGTGCAGGCACGAGTGGCTTCTATAATTACAACGGTGCGCCTGCGGGCGATCACGCTTTGGGTTTTTTGACCAATATTACTCCTAATTCGGTACTGCGAGCAGGGGTTCGTATCCGTAATAATTTCGGCACACCAATCCATAAGATCATCATGATCTTTAACGGCGAGCAATGGCGCAAAGGTGCTAACGGTGCCAATACAAACTTTATTGCCGTAGAATATCAAGTCAAAACAGGTGGTATTCAGGCTACTAACGTTAATGATCCGGGTACATGGACGCCAATTATCATGGAAGGGGAAGTAACGCCCGTAGAGTTTATTGCGCCGGATGATAGTATAAATAATTTCGGAAATCCGGTTTGCGGCACGGGGGGTAGAGCTTTACAAGGTAATTTTCCGCCCAATACCGTTAGTATTCCTTCGGGCAATAATCAGTTTTTCTTGAATACACCGCTGATGCCGGGTGAAGAGATGATGATTCGCTTTACGGTAGAGCATCAAGCCTGTGCGGCACATGGCATGGCTATTGATGATTTAATCATCTATCCACTCATTCAGCCACCTGCACCCACGGTCTTTAATGGTCCAAGAACCGTTTGCTCGGGAGGAACTGCCTCTTACTCCATAGATGCTACTGATGGGGTTGGTTACGTTTGGAGTTTTAATCCCAACACTCCCGCGATTGATAATCCCAATAGCCCCAATTTTAATGTGGATTTTACGGCAGTACCTCCGGGTGATTATATCTTGGATTTACAGTATTTTGCCTCTCCACAGAGTCCTGATCCAAGTTGCATCGTATCGTATGATGTGTTTGCCTTTGCAACCATTACGGTAACCAATGCCACGCCTACTCCCGTGATGGATTCGCCCAACGAGCAGATTTGTTATTCGCCGAGCCATGACGTTTCTGCGCAACCCGTTGATCCTTCCTATACAACCTCATGGACGATCGTATCGGGAACACCGGGTAGCACCATCACTGCCAACCAATTTGCACCCCACCAAGCTACCCTAAACGGTATCCAAGGTGGAAATACGTATGTATTGCGTTTTACGGTAACGGGTCCAGGTTGCCCGGATGCTTTTGCGGAAATGACTTTAGTGGTTGATCCCCAACCCGTTGTACCCGATGCGGGACCTGACCAAAGTTTATGTGATGTGCCAAATACGACCCTCACCGGTAATGTTACCAATGGTAACGGGATTGCAAACTGGTTCTGTTTTGCCTGCCCCGTAAACCCTACGATTACTTTAGGTGGCACGAGTAATGAAATTGCCAACGTTACTGGGATGTCATTCCCCGGCATCTATACTTTCGTATATGAAATGGATTACCCGAATTGTGATTATAAAACGGACACCGTTAGGGTAACTGTCGTTCCAAATATCGTTGCGAATCCGAATGTTCAAACTTCTTTATGTAATGCAACCTCTACATTATTGGATGGTAATGACCCCGCGCCGGGAACAGCTATTTGGACCATCATCAGTCAACCCCCGGGTGGTAATGCGGTACTCGCCCCACCGATGAATTATCAGTCTGTATTGTCCAACATGATTCCGGGAACTTATGTGGTGCAGTACACGATATCTAACCCACCTTGTACCCCCACGCCCTTGCAAATTACTATAGAAAATGGTCCGCCCTTACCGATAGCGGATGCCGGATTAGACCAAACTTTATGCGCTACGCAAACCTCTACTACCGTTACGGGTAATGCTTTCCCGAACGGTGCTTCGGGTGCGTGGTCGTTCATCTCGGGTCCCGCAACAGCAACGATTAACACGGCGGGAACTACTGGAACAGTTACCGGCATGACTGCTCCGGGTGAATATGTATTCCGTTGGACAATTTCCGGCGGAAGCTGTACCCCCGAAACGGATGATGTAAGCATCTTCTTAGTCGCTCCGCCTACGGTTGCGAATGCGGGAGCAGATCAAACCGTTTGTGAAGGTTCTAACGTTACCGTAACGGCTAATACCCCAACAGTAGGTACGGGATTATGGTCTATCGTATCGGGTGGCGGTGCCGGACAATCAATCATCAATATTCCACCTAATCAAGGCTTAATCTCTAACCCGATTCCGGGAACGTACACCTTACGTTGGACGACGAGTAACGCTCCTTGCCCTGATTCGTTTGATGATATGATCCTTACCGTACAGCAGTTGCCAACGGTAGCCAATGCCGGACCGGATCAAACACTTTGTAATCAATCTTCGATCACTTTAACGGGTAATCTACCGACGGTAGGTACGCCCGCTTGGACGATTGTGTCGGGTCCGGGTTCTCCGGTGTTAACGCCCGTAGGTAATGTGTTAACGGTATCGAATATGTCTATTCCGGGATCATACGTTTTTAACTATACGATTAGTAATGGCGTATGCCCGCCTTCGCAAGATAATGTAACGATAAGCATTGATGCTCCGAGTAATGGTGGAACGTTAAGCGGACCGACAGCGGTTTGTTTGCCCGCCAACCCGATTACGTTAACGCTCACGGGCTATACAGGCAATATCCTCCGCTGGGAATCGTCAACCAATAACTGGGCTACGGTTACTTCTATATCGAATACGAATAATTCTTATTTAATCAGTTCGTTAACAACGACGACTTCCTTCCGCGTGGTGGTACAAAACGGCGTTTGTCCGCAAGCACTCTCTTCCGTTAGAACGGTGCAAGTATTGCCTTCACCGACTCCGGGAACATTGAAAACGGAAAGCGGTAATTTTGAGGGATGTAGCGAATCCAACTTTGGTACGTTATCCTTGACAGGCTTTGTAGGAAATATCATCCGCTGGGAATCTTCGACCGATAATTGGGCTACGGTTACTTCGATTGCGAATAGTTCCCCAACTTATTCGTTTACTAATTTATCTGCACCTACGGCTTTCCGTGTGGTAGTAGGTAACGGGGCTTGCCCGGATGTATATTCCAATGTGGTTACGATTAATGTTCGTATTGGTCCTTCTTTAACGATGTCTTCATTGACCATTATCACGGGTTGTAACGGTCGTTCTACAATAACCGCCTTCGCTACAGGAGGTCAACCGCCATATAGTTACTGGATCAACCCTGCCAACGGGTCGGTTGCGCCCTACGGGAATAACGGAGCTATTTTCAGTAATGTAACATCCGGCACTTATACGATGTATGTGCGGGATGCTAATTTCTGTTATTCGAGTTTAACGTTTACGCTGGGTACAGCACCGACAGCTCCTTCCGTTCGTGCCATTATGAATGTTACCACCAATCGGGCTACGATTTACTGGAATACCATTCCCCCGGGAATCAACATCCGTTATAATTTACGTTATTCCACTAATGCAAACGGTCCATGGACACCAGTTAGTAACATCAACGCTACCAACTGGACGCTGACCAACCTGCTCGCCAATACACCATATTACTTCCAATTACAAACCAACTGTGTCGGCGGACAACTTTCAACTTGGAGTGGTAATAGTACCTTTACCACTTTAAGTCCACGTCAAGATGCGGAAGCTGTTACCAACGGTTCGATCCAAAACTTGAGTCTGTATCCCAACCCGAATAACGGTGCGTTCACGGTTCAATTCTTTGCCGATCAAAGTGAAGACGTTACCTTAGAAGTGTTGGATGTAAGCGGAAGAATCGTCTTCCAATCCGCATGGAAAGCTGAAGCCGGTGATAATCAGGCGGATGTCCAATTAGACCAAGCGGCTAAGGGTATATACTTACTGCGAATGCGTAATTCAACGGCAGTGGTTTTAACAACCAAAGTTGTAGTTGAATAACTCCAAACATAAGATCAAATTGTTGATAAGGCGACTTCCTACTCGGGAGTCGCCTTTAATTTTCTTTTTTCTTGGCGGAAATAGCCTTAATTCAGATAAAAATGCTAACATTGTGATTTCAAAACATCTGCTATGGATTACAGCCGTATTGAAAAAGCCATCGCTTTGTGGTATGAAAGTTTAGGAGAACAAACGCCCTATTTCAGTAATTGGGAATTATTAACCCGAACGCTGGAGGCTGTCCATGTTCTTGCCGGTTCTGAAAATTTAAGCTCAGCCGATACCGAGTCCATTAAGACTGCCATCCTGCTGTCGTTTTATGCTTATCTGGGGGAAGATAAAGATAATCCAATCCCTGCCGCCCTGAAAAAAGCCGATGAATTACTCCCCGCTAACGGTTATTCGGAATCGGAAGTCGCACAAGTGAAAGCCCTGATTCCGGGATTCTTTAATGATCCTTCTAACCTCCATGAGCAGATCATCTGGGATGCCTTTTTTGTTTATATCGCTTCGGACAGCTACTTTACCGACCAGCATAACTACAAGCGCGAATTGGCACAACAAGGAAAAGTATTTGATTTACGCGCTTGGTATGAACGGGAATTAAATTTTCTGACTAACGTACATCAGTATTATACTGCCTACGCTTTAGCGCAGTACCAACCGAAAAAGCAGTATTACATTAGCGAAATCAAAAACCTTTTAGGACTGAGCGTTTAGACTTCCGATTTTACTTTTTCATTTGGACTGCGTAATTTTACGCTCCTTTATTAGCTAAAATAATGAAACGTCAACATATACTTTGGATTGTGGCGGGAATGATCCTCATCGGTGCTTTGGCACGTCTTGTCCCTCACATGAATAATTTTGCACCGATTGGAGCATTGGCACTCTTTGGTGGAGCAATATTTACGCGCAAAGGTTGGGGGATTGCTTTACCGATTCTGGCGTATGTATTAAGCGATTTTGTCTTATCTCTAACTAATGTCGGTTATCCATTCTTAAATGACAAGGGATTTCTGTTTCAGCGCGTCTTTGACTATGGCGCAATGGTTTTAATCAGTCTGTTAGGGATGCGTTTACGCGGGTTAACGTCATCAACCGCTACTTATGCTAAAGTGGGCGGAAGTGCATTTTTATCCTCCGGTATTTTCTTTCTGATTTCCAACTTTGCGGTTTGGTTTAGCGGGATCATCTTTGGTGGTGAAAGTATGTATTCGTCGGATGCATTCGGTTTAATTCATTGCTATCAGATGGGATTACCCTTCTATAAAGGGACTTTCTACGGCGATTTATTGTACAGCGGATTGTTCTTTGGAGCATATTACGCTTTATTTTACGGCAAGATGCAACCCCTTTCCGCCCATGAATCCTAAACTGATTGAGGGGATAGATTATTACATCAACGAGCAGGGGCTTTTCGTCTTCACCGCAAAATACTTGCGGGATCGAGGATATTGTTGCGGAAGCGGATGCAAGCATTGCCCTTATTCCCGAGAAGAATTTGAGCAGGCACAAGCTAAAAAACGCTCCGGGAAGTTATGGTTTTGATAAAATTAACATCCCGCGTTGGTATTCAAGGCGTATTAGGTTAACTTTGCGCCCGCCTTGTGATACCTATGACCGCTACTGACATTTACCAGCAACTCATCCAACGTTTCGGAGCAGATACTTTTCCCGAAAACCATTTAGATGCTCCCCAACCCTTCTTAACAGTTCAACCGGATGCCATCACGGATGTTTGTCTTTTTCTTCGAGATACAGAGGGACTATATTTCGACTATTTAAATTGCCTTTCGGGCGTGGATTACGGCGCAACCGAAAACCGATTAACGGTCGTTTATCATATTTATTCTTTGATCGAAGTGCATCGTTTAGTTCTGAAGTGTCATCTCCCTCGTCAATTAAAAGGTCAACCTGATTTTTTACCCGAAATACCTTCCGTAGCATCCGTTTGGCGGACGGCAGAATGGCATGAACGTGAAATATATGACCTGCTTGGCATTCGTTTTACGAAGCATCCCGATTTACGGCGTATCTTTATGCCTGAGGACTGGGTGGGGCATCCGCTTCGAAAAGATTACGCGCCACAAACCGAATATCACGGCATCAAGGTAGCTTACGAATAAAATTCCATTCCTTTTACATGAAAAAAAATCCCTCTGCATAGCACAGAAGGATTAAATCCTGATAAGGATGAAGGTATATAATCGTTTTAGAATGTGATCTTGTATTGAAAAACGGGGAAGAATCCCAACTGATACCGCGTGATGATCGAGTTGGTTCGCAGATCATATTGGCGGGTGAAGACGTTTTGGTAGTTGGTGAAATTCTGGATGTTGAAGGCAAATTCCTGCCACAGGCGTTTACTGTTCCACCGCACGCCTAACTTAATATCGGCGCGGAAATAAGCCGGCAGTTGTTCGGTAAATGCAAGGGAATCCATGCGTATCGTTTCGCCTGCCCGTTGGGATGCCTCCATATTGATCGGCGTAAAACGATTTCCACCCGCTACCGTAACCTTGAGGTCGGCAAAGAGCATCCATTTCTTGTTTTTATCCAAGTTCATCTCTGCCCCCGCTAAAACATTGGCTACGTACCCCAAACTCCAAACGGAATGATATTCTTTTTCGTTGCTTCCTTTGTAACGGGAATCAAACAGCGACCCCGTTAGTAGAAAATAAAATCCTTTATTCAAATAGCGTTCTAAGGTGATTTCAGCACCGATGTTGCGGGCAGTACCTTTGGAAACCAAGCCGTTAATGTCGGGTACGTTTTCAAAGCCTGCACCGAAGTTAAACATCGAATACGAGTTGCGAACCAAACTTTCTATCGGAATTTGATCCAAATGCTGATAATACGTTTCGATCTTAGCCCGCCATTGGGTTGCTAATGCCCAGTCATAGCCTAAAACTACGTGCTGACTGCGGGTAAACTTCAAGTCTTTATTGGTAAACTCGTTTTGGCGGTTTTTATAGAAATAGAGGGCTAAATTTTGCGTTTGATTGTGCATCCCGTAAGCCAAACTGACGGCATGTTTCGGAATAAATTGCCAGCGAATACCTGCACGCGGTTCGGCGGCAAAGTCTTTATTCACGGCTAAGTACATACCGTTTAAGCCCGAATTCAATGTTAACTTAGGCGTAATACGGAATTGCCATTGAGCATATAATCTATAAAGTTGGGTACTGCCTTCAAATTCATGTAAAGTCAAATAACGTTGTTCACGAAAAAGGAAGGTACTATCCTTGAAATTTAGGATGTGATGATCCGCAAATCCGCCGGCTTTAATGGAATGCCGACTATTGAATTTATGATAGTAGGTAATATTCAGCGTCAGTTTACGATTACGGGTATCATCAAAGAATTCAGGTGCGGTTTGGCGATTTTGAAAAACGGTATCTACCGATAATTTACGATTTTCAAAAGCATAAGCCACTGTTGTTTTTAACGAACTTTTAGGATTTAACACCAACGCATGAGTTAAACCCGTTACTCCTCTGAAATGGGACACTTTCACATCTTCATATGCTAAAATTTCATCTTCCCACTGCTTTTCCGTCAATTTACTTTCGATGATCTCGATTTCACTTTGTCCGCCCATACCCCAAATCGTAAATGTACCCGCCTTTGTCGTCGGAAAGTTGACTTTGAAGGACAAATCTTGGAACTTCGGAATGCCAATCAGGTCGCCGAATTTAATCCCGATGGCATCAAAGACCGCTAGCGTGGAATACCGATACGAAGCCAAGTAGGAAGAATAATTTTTCTTGGAAATCGGTCCCTCCGTCATCAATTCTATACCGTTAAAACCCATTTGAAACATGGTCTCCCGTCGGTTAGCGTTACCCGTCCGCATTTTGAGGTCAAAAACGCCGGACGTACCGTTGCTGTATTCGGCGGGGAAAGCCCCCGTTAAAAAGTCCGACGAACCCAACACGTTATTATTTAGAATACTGATCGGTCCCCCGTTACTGCCCGAAGATGCAAAGTGGTTGGGATTCGGAATGTCCACACCTTCCATGCGCCAGAGTAGTCCCGTCGGAGAATTACCCCGAATGATAATGTCATTACGGCTATCCCCTGCCGATGCAACCCCTGCGAAGTTCATCGCCATCCGTGCAGGATCATTCAACGAGCCGGCAAACCGTCCCGCCTCATCGGCGGAGAAGGCTTTGGCACTGACGGTGGTCATATCGTTATTAGCTTTCCCTTTTTCGGCTTGACCTACGATTTCTACTGCTTTGGTAGTGGTTACTTTTTCCACCATTTCTACGTTGTAAATGGCTTCTTTACCTGAAGTAATCAATACGTTATTCAGGTAACGTTCTTCATAACCAATGATCGAAAACCGAATCGTCCGCCGACCCACGGGTACGCCTTCTAACACATAACGCCCGTTTTCATCCGTTCTCGCACCGATTTTCAGGGTACTATCCACGATGATAACCATCACATCCGGTATTGGCGACTGCGCCTGACCGTCGGTTATGATACCCGAGATGCGTTGGGTATAGGCTTTGGAAGCGGTGGGTGGCGGTGTTGTTTCATTTTGTGCCGACAACTTACCGCCGAAAAGTACCGATACGGCGATCAATAATAGAACAAGTCTCATTTTCTTAACATTGTTAAGTATTGGGATAAAAAAAGGTTTAGCTTAGGTTGGTTTGGTAATATAATGATTTAGTAAGTGGTTCAAGGAATATTCCAACAGGTGGTGCATCTCTTCATTATGAAACATGATGAGCCTGTCCCGAATAATCAACGAAACTATGCCGTGTACGTGCGCCCAGAGGTTCAGCGTAATCGGATGAACGTCATCTGCCTTAAAATAGCCGGACTCCGCCAACTGTTGCACCGTTTCAAGTAAATTCTCGAATGTCCGCTTTCCTTTCACAAATTCTTCCCACGTTCCGTGCGTTTCCGTCAGGGTACGCATAGGGTCTTTAGATATGAACATCAGATCGTAATACTGCGGGTGTTCCAAACCGAATTTCAAATAGCCCTGCCCTAACAACCGCAACCGCTCGAACATTTCTTCGTTCTGCATTGCGGGCGACATGTATTCTAACAGCGTTTGAAATCCCCGTTCACACAAGGCAAAAAGCACCGCATCTTTATTCTTAAAATAAAGGTAAATCGTGGTGGGGCTGTACTCGATCAATTCAGCGATTCTGCGGACGGTTACGGCTTCATAGCCACCCTGCCGAAATAAATCAAATGCCGCATCCAAGATTTGTTCTTTCAAGCGTTCTTTATCGCGTTCTTTGCGGTCTTCGATTCCCATAGTTAGCGTGGTTAGATTAGTGTAAAGCGTTTAATTATTTAACGCCACAAAGTTACTTAACGTCGTTAATCAAAAAACAGCAATTTCATTTTTAATAGAAATTTAACATACTGTACCCGCTTGCTACGCTAACTTGCAGGCATGTATCCGCTAATTATTCGCCTACTATTCGTTTTAACGCTACCGTGCACGTTATTTTCCTGCAAAAGCACACAAACCGTCGTTGCCCCCGCGCCGGAAACAAAATCCTTTGCGACTCCTCCGCCGGTGAAGTCGTCCTTTGTGTACCTGCCTTTGTCGTTACCGGTGAAGCGATTGAATGAAGTTGCCAACACGGAAATACCCAAAATATTGTTTGAAGAAAAGAATCAACCGATAGCCGGCGGGGCAAAAGTCAGCTACCGCATCGAGCGACCGCAAAACCTAAGCGTTAAACCGATCAAAGACGGGGAATTAGATTTTACTGTTCCCGTGAAGATAATCGGTCGGGTGGAATGGGCATCACCCGACAAAATCGGCTTCAAAATCGGGGACTTGGATTTATCTACGGATGTAAAGAAGGTTAATTTGGGAAAGGATTTCTCGTTTCCCTATGATCTCAAGTTCAAAACTAAATTGGAACTCACCTCCGATTGGAACATTCATACCCAACTGTTGGGGCGATTTGATTGGGGAAAAGCCCCGAAATTTGAGGTCGGTGACTATACGTTGGATTTTGATCGCTATGTAGGCACGGGTTTACAGACCAAACTGAACGGTTACGTAGAATCGCTTGAAAATAAGATCAAAAATGCGATGGACATCAAAGGGCGTGTGCAACCTGCTTGGAATGAGTTGGCAAAACCCGTTCAACTGTACAATGATCCCCCCGTATGGTTGCAACTTGCGCCGGAAAAAGTAAACTTCGTTACCCGCGAAAATAAGAATAAGGATACGTTAAAGTGGAATTTGGGAATCGTTACGAGGCTCAATACGTTCATCGGTACTGCTCCGAAACCCTTAGCAAGCGTTCCTTTACCTCAAATATCCAATGCGGAAAGGCAGGATAATCGTTTCTTTTTACATCTACCGATTCGGGTCTCTTATCAAGATTTGACACAAATTGCGCAACAACAACTGTCCGCCCAAGAGTGGGATGCCGGTAAGTATAAAGTAAAATTTTTACAAACACAGATCAAGTCCGACGGGGAAAAACTGCTGATATTCTTGGACTTAGAAGCCAAAAAAGCCGGAAAACGCAAGCTCACCAAAGCGAAAATTTGGTTGCAAGCCAAACCAACCTATGACCCTATTACCCAAACCATCAAAGCGGAAGAGTTAGATTTCGACCTAAAAACCAAAAAGGCATTACTGAATGTCGCAGACTGGCTTTTACATGGGTTTATATTGAAGAAAGCACAGGAAGCCTCTCAATACAATCTGAAAGCCGACATGGATAACGCGAAAAAGCAGATTACACAGTCGTTAACCAACTTGGAGGCGGGAAATTACCTCATCTTCAACGGAAAAGTGGAGAAGTTACAGTTTGATAATCTGTACCTGACGGCGGAAGGAATCGAAGTTCGCGCCTTAACCGAAGGACGATTGGAAGGAAAGCTGAAATAAATTAAGAATTAAAAATTAAAAATTAAAAATGACACTCAATCCCTCACATTTTTAATTCTTCATTCTTAATTTTTAATTAGTTCGCCATGCGTCATCCGTTCCTATATTTATTTGTCGCCTTTGTGTTCGGAATTATCCTCCGACTAAATGATCTTTGGCAAGTAAATATTTGGGTAATCGGAGCGATTCCAATTATTGCTTTGGCACTGATCTACGTAAAAAGGTTTTTACCGATTTATCCCTTTTATTGGCGGGATATGCTGTCGGGCTGTTTCTTGCTACTGTTCATGCCGTTAGGCGTATATAGGACGGATCAAGCACAGCAACTTCCACCGAACGACATTGCACCCTTTACCGGTCAATATTTACAATTTAAGGGTCATTGGATTTCCGAAAGTCCTTTCCACGAATTCGGCAGGCGGGCGTGGTTGGAAACCGATTCAGTGCATGATGGTGTGAATAAGTATGCAGTAAGCGGAAAGATACAAGTAAAGATTCATAATGATGATCGTACTTTTTACCGTGCGGGAGATGTGGTACAGTTCAAGGGGCGTTTAGAATCATTGAAAGCGGGTAAAAATGAAGGCTATTACCAATATCTGCTACGAAACGGTATCCGTTTTCAAGTAAAAGCCGTGAATATCAAGCGAATCGGTCGCATCGGCGGGCTAAGTGGTTGGCTGTTGAACGTTCGGCAACGCTGGGAAGAACTGTTCTATGAAAAAATACACTCGGAAGCAGAGGCAGGTTTAGCCGTAGCGTTGATCTTAGGGGAACGCAGTTATTTATCACAAGACCTCAAAAAAGCCTATTTACAGACGGGCTTAACACACTTGATCGCCCTTTCGGGGTCGCATATTGCGGTACTTTTGTTGGTGATGAACTGGTTTTGGGTGCTGTTGGGTTTTGCACCGATTCCCCGTTGGGTGCGGACTGTTCTGATGATCCTATTATTATTGGGATATATGTTGTTGTCGGGGGCTTCTGCCTCGGTAGTTCGTGCTGTGTTGATGGGCTGTTTATACTTGGTGGGGCAACTCTTTTTCCTGCAACGCAATACGCTCAACCTCCTTTTTGTGGCGGGCTTTCTGCAAGTAGTATATGACCCGTTATTAATTCAAGACATTGGATTTCAGCTCTCCTACTTGGCGGTGCTGGGAATTGTAACCGTTTGGTTACCGATTCGTTGGTTAGTGGTTCAAATTCTTCGTCGAAAAAAGCTAAGCGATTGGTTACAGAACCTGATCCTCCCTGTATCGGATACTGTGGGTATTTGCTTGGTTGCCACACTGTTTACGTTACCGGCTACCTTGTTTCATTTTTCCATGCTGGCGGATTGCTTTTTACCTGCAAATCTGTTAGCATATTTACCCGTATCGGTGGCTACGGTATTGGGCTTTTTACTGTTGATTGTCGGTGATATTCCCTTCATCGGCGAAATGATCGGCTGGTTACTGACTTACGCGCTGAAAGGAATGAATGCGGTAGCGTTTTATTTTTCATCCTTCCCTGAACCGACTACGGAAATCCGTTTGGCATTGGGGCAGATGATAGGCATGTATATCGCTTTGTTGGGAATTACGCTGGGCATCCGTTGGAGTATCAAACGTTAATCAGTTCCTTTAATCCCATTTTAGCTTAATGTTTCCGATAGCTCCGCCAGCTTAACAATCGTATTCCAATTTCGGGCTGTGCCTTTGACTTCTAATACTTTTTCAATCCATCTTAGGTTGAGCTTTGACCGTCCCGCCCCATGAACATAATAAATGTACAGTGTGTCCCCGATTAATTCTAAATGTTCCTCACCGCCATATTTCATCAAAGTCTCGCCCGCAGATTCCGAAGGCGTTTCGGATAAAAGTACCGCATGTAGGTACTTAGGTTCTGCCACTTCCGTAAAAGGACAGTTTACGATTACTTTTTGCAAATCTTCAGGGGAACGAAGCATCACGTCGGTATGAAAACCAAAGGCTTCCGCATAGGACGCTTCCAATTTTTCAACCAGTTTTTTAGGATCAGTAGTACATTGAAAGATCACATTACCCGTTTGCAGATACGTATGAACGGACTCGTGTCCTAAAGTAACATGAACTTGCTTGAGGGCATCCATCTTGATTTGACGATGCCCTCCCACGTTTATGCCCCGTAAGAATGCGATATAGGTTTTCATCAGCAACAATTACTGAAACAGGTTAAGCAGGTTTCTTTTTTAAGTTGAGGATGGAATAATCATCCTCCTTCACAATCCTATTTTTAAGGATGCCTAATTGGTCTATTTCCAATTCTACCACATCGCCGTCCTGCAACCATTGCGGTACTGCATTCGGGTCATTTAATTTTGCCGTCCCGTTGAGTTCCAAGAAACAACCCGTCCCTACCGTTCCCGAACCGATAATTTCCGTCGGATGAATGGTTACACCATAGGACGCTCGTTCGATGATCTCTGCAAACGTCCAGTCCATATCGCCTAAATTACCTTCGGAAACCTGCACGCCGTTCACTCTTGCCACCATTTTTAGGTTATGGCGTTTACCGACGTGTCCGGCGGGAGGGGCAATCACAAAATCCTCTAATTCGTCGGGGGTGATAATCATTGGACCGATAGACGTAGCAAAATCTTTTCCCTTGGCAGGACCTAAGTTCAAGAGCATTTCCTCCATTTGCAGGGTACGCGCGCTCCAGTCATTCATAATCATATAACCGGCTATGTATTTGTCGGCATCCGCCGCTCGGATGTTACGCCCTCTTTTTCGGATGACGACCGCCGCTTCCAACTCAAAATCCAGCTTATCGAAGTGGTCTTTCATACACAAAACGTCACCGGGACCCGTGATCGCCTGATGATTCGTAAAATAAAAGATCGGATACTGGTCAAATTCGGGGATCATGGGTACGCCTCTGTTCCGGCGGGCGGTGAAAACGTGTTGCCGAAACGCATAACCATCTCTACACGAAGCAGGGCGGGTAACGGGTGGAAGCAAGATTGGATTTTCGATGATGTACTTTTCAAAATCACCGTCTCGGAATCGCTTATCCACCGTTTGCGCCGTATATTCATACTCGGCATAGTTTTCCAAAAAGAGTTCCACCGTTGGGGTAAAGTAGGAAACGCCAATCGAATTCGCGGCATGGGTCAGGTTCAGGACGCGCCCCTCGTGGTACAAGCCAATCCGGGGTCCGTTAATTTCTTCAAGATAATAGGAAACGATACGCATAAGTCAGTCTCATTCGTTTTGCGCCCAAAGATAAGATTGTTTCAGCAACCATAGCGGGGGGCTAACCGATTCTTTGACAAAGTTTTGTTACCACCATTTCGGGAAATCATGGAAGTTCCGCAATGTGACTTTCATATCTACATGATTCAAGAGAACTTGTAAATTATACCTTGATGTTGATTCATGATTTTCTAAGCGATTACAATCAGTATGTTCTAACTCAATCTTAAAGTAGTGGTTTATATGTGAATCGAGTCCGTTTCTTGTTTCCCAGATAAGGTTAAGCGTAGTATATTCATTCCAATGAAATTGGAAATCATGGTCAATGTAAGTTACCATTTCTGCTCTGCCAATGCCATCTAAGTTGTTAAGAGAATTAATACACGCATCCCATAATTTAGTTGTCGTTATTACAATATGACAATGATGCCCGAATAGTATGCCAGCATCAAAGCCTACTTCAAGAATCAATACTTGCTCTCCCCAATAACTGGTTTCATCCACAATCTCAATGCTCAATCCGGCATAGGGAAATTCTAACAAGGTACTATTCACAATGCAAATCTACGTAAAGGCTTCAAGTAAAAAGGAGTAATTAGATTTATTTAAAAAACGTGAGGTTTGGCTAAAATTTGCCTGATTATCAGGCTTTTCCCCCTTATCAGGTGGGAAACCGAACCGCGTAGAGTAGAGACAAGGCATGCCTTGTCTCTACTACCGGACGCAAAGCCAAAAAACACGCGAAAAAATCTTCCCCTTAGCGAGGGAGGATTTAGCAGGGGTTAAAAGCGTTGATTATCAAGGGATTTGATCCAGAATCAGCAAAACCTCACGTTAAAAAAATAACCTCACTTTGCCACGCAACGCATGACCGAAGCCGACCTTCCAAAACTAAAATCCCACGCAGAAGCAGTGATTAATAAGCGTCTAAAATAATTAATATTATTCCATATATCCATTTTCGACTTTGCCTCCAAGACCATTTAACATGCGATAATATTTTTAGTAGTATTTTTTCACGCGCCTTGCATGGGGTTTATCGAAAAAGGCTTATTTTTACCCCTAAAATCAGTTACGAATGAACGCACATCTTTTATATCCCCCTCCGCATAACGAACCGATTTACGGTTATGAAAAAGGTTCTCCCCAGCGGTTACGTCTGTTGGAAACCTATAAATCGCTCTACAATCATGTAACGGATATTCCCATGTTTATCGGCGGGGAAGAAATCCGGACAGGTAACATTCATCGGCTCAGCCCCCCACATGACCATAAACATACCATCGGACATTACCACAAAGGAACTGCCGAACACGTAAAATCTGCCATCGAAGCCTCCCTTTCCGCCAAAAGAGATTGGGAACGGATGCGCCCCGAAGACCGCGCGGCGATCTTCCTCAAAGCGGCGGAACTGGCATCGGGACCTTATCGCTATAAACTGAATGCCTCTACGATGTTGGCACAATCCAAAACGCCCTTCCAAGCGGAAATAGATGCCGTATGTGAGTTTGTGGACTTTTTGCGGTTTAACGTGCGGTATATGGCACAAATTTATGGGATACAGCCGGATTCAGCTTCGGGAATCCGTAATCATTTGGAATATCGTCCGTTGGAAGGCTTCGTTTTTGCGATTACACCCTTCAATTTTACGGCTATTGCCGGAAATCTGCCTTCCTCCGCCGCGCTGATGGGGAATACTGTCGTATGGAAGCCGGCTGATTCTCAAATCTATTCGGCACATGTGGTCATGGAAATTTTCCGAGAAGCAGGATTACCGGCAGGCGTTATCAACCTGATTTTCACCGATGGACCCGAAGCGGGCGATGTGATCTTCAACCATCCTGACTTTGCGGGTCTGCATTTTACGGGTTCTACGGGCGTATTTAAGGCTCTTTGGAAAAAAATAGGGCAAAATATTGACCGCTATAAATCTTATCCGCGCATCGTAGGCGAAACGGGCGGAAAAGATTTCGTGATCGCCCACCCTTCGGCTGACTCCGCATCGGTGGCAACGGCACTCAGTAGGGGTGCGTTTGAGTTTCAGGGGCAGAAATGCTCGGCGGCATCACGGGCTTATTTGCCGAAATCGCTTTCCATAGCGATTTTAGAACATTTGGTAGCGGATGTAAAAAGTTTCAAGATGGGTTCACCCGATAATATGGAGAACTTCATCACTGCCGTCATTGATGAACGGTCGTTTGACAAGATAGCTTCTTATTTGGATTACGTCAAGCAATCCACCGATGCGGAAGTTTTGGTGGGTGGTAATTATGACAAAAACAAAGGCTATTTCATTGAACCAACAGTGATATTAACCTCCAACCCACATTACCGGACGATGTGCGAGGAAATTTTCGGTCCCGTGCTGACGGTCTTTGTGTATCCTGATGACCAATGGACGGAAACCTTACATGTTTTAGATCAAACATCTGAATATAGCCTAACAGGTTCTGTCTTCGCCAAAGACCGCCAAGCCATCATCGAGGCATCGGACATTTTACGCCACTCCGCCGGTAATTTCTACATAAACGATAAGCCGACGGGTGCAGTGGTTAACCAACAACCGTTCGGGGGCGGACGCGCTTCCGGTACGAATGACAAAGCGGGTTCGATGTTTAACCTCCTGCGGTGGGTGTCGGTTCGGACGGTGAAAGAGACCTTTGTGCCTCCAACCGATTATCGCTATCCATTCATGGATTAATAATAGACGAAGTGCGAATGGTTATTTACAAAACTATTCGCACTATTTTTTTATATTAATAAATTCATAAAAGAACTTCTTAAATTTCTTTGGGGTAATTTGACCTTGCCATGAATATCCTTTGCTTACTTTTGCAGTCAATAATTCTTTATTTCCATGAATTTTCGGCACATAAAATTTCCGTTAATCGGTTTAGTAGCTTTGCTCTTCGGTGGTTGTTCAAACGATATTCAAGTCAATGCCCCTAAAAAAGACATCATCGTGGTTTACGGGGTACTAAATCCGCAAGCCAATGAACAAGTAATCCGAGTTTCTCGTGCCTTTCAAACGGAAAGCGATGCGGTGAAATACGCCTCCGAAAATGACTTGTCCCTAAAAAATGCCAATGTTACCCTAACGTACCGCAATTTGCAGGGGCAGACTATTACTATTCGCTTAAATCCACGTGATTCCATCCGCCAAGCGGGCAGTTTTACCCAAAAGATAACCGTTTACACTACTCGTGATGCCATATATCCGGGTTTTCGTTATGACCTGCGGGTAGAAGTTCCGGCAAGCGATAACTCAACTCCGATGGTTGCCACCGCCTACACTTACGTGCCGGAACGCCCTACGATGCTTAGACCCGATAACGAACGCCTAACCGGAAATCCTGACAGCCCCGATTTACAAGGAACGACACGAGGCTATCCCTTGGCATTCTTTAATGATGAAAATTACTCCATTCGTTTCACGCGCGGTGCTACCTTAGGCTCTAAAAAAGTATATGGTCGGGGCTATGAATACCGCGTTTACTTCAAATATAAAGAAGTAGATTCCGACCAACCGATAACCACTATGTATGGACCCTCATCGTTATTCTCGGAATCGAATGTAGCCTGTCCGGGTAATGTCGGACCGGACGTTGTTTGTTATCGAATCGGTAAGGATTTTCAGAATTTTATGCGTTCTACGCTTAATCCTGCCAAGACTTTTACCTATGATGACGGCAATTTAAGCAAAGATACTTATATCGAAGTAACAGCCGTAGATACTTTTCTTTATAATTACATGCGGGTCAACAGCCCTGCTTTCACCGATTTTACCACCGTCAAACCCGAATATACAAATATTAATGGCGGTTTGGGTGTGTTAGGTGCTATCAATACGAATCAATCGTATGTACGACTTACACCGTGTACGCGCTATTTACTTCGACTAAATAATCAACAAAAGCCGGATGTCTTCTGCGAATAATTAATGTTGGTACGACTATTGCTTCTGTTTTAAGTGAAAGGTTCCGCAAAAAGGTAAAAAAAGACTATTGTCTTGTATAATCTTAACGAACGTTTTATCTTTGCAGGTTTGTAGAACAAAACAGCTAAATCAAAATGTCTGCCTTAAAACATAATACCGATTCTGCATTCTCGCCGTTACAGGCGGGGCGGTATTTGTTGGCACTGCTGATTCCCTTCCTTTTTCTGGGAACGGCAAGTGATGTTTTGATTGAGATCGCCTTCCATAAGCATCAGGAATCCCATAGGTGGTTTTCTGAGGAGGAAAATAAAGCCCTTGAAAAAGAAAGTATCCGAGAAGCTGAATCCGAATCGAAAACTAAAGATTCTTTAGACGGGGGTGATTCGGATGACTGGGTTGCCTTAGGCGATTTTCAGCAACCGAATTTTTATGCAATCGCTCACATTACTCCTTATATAGAAGGCTTTTATTTACCCTTCGCCTTCATTAAGTCTTATTTCCCGCCTCTTTATCTTACCAATCACTCCATTTTGGAATAGCTGATTAGTAATCCATTTTATTCATCTTGGACTTGTTTCACAAGTCCGATGTTCAGACTATTAGGCGATGGTGTTCCCATGTACCTAATTCTGTCCTCTGATGATCTTAATTATTACTAATCCATACATTTTTCTTAGATGTAATCTGCATCCATGAATTCCGCTATTCCATTATCGTCCCTTCCAGCTAAGGAAGGTATCTTCCGGCATATTCGCAAAGACGCACTCGCCGGAATCATTACCGGGATGATGGCAGTTCCCTCAACCATCGGCATCTGTCTTTTATCCGAATACCCGATCCAAGCAGGCTTGGTAACCGTTGTGGCTGCTTGCGTCATCAGTTTTATCGTTTACTTATTTCGTCCGGGTAATTTTAATGGTGTTCCCGGTGTCGCAGCCGGTCTTGCTCCGTTATTAGCTTTAGGCATCCATTCTTTTGGCATGGAAAACATGCCATTCTTAATCTTTTTAACAGCCCTTTTTCAAGCCGTCGTTTGGAAATTTAATCTTCAGCGATACGTACAAAAAGTCATTCCTGCTTATTTAGTTGAAGGACTCTTGGCGGGAATTGGATTGAAGGTTATCGCTAAATTTTTACCCTTTACATATGCTACCCAAGCAGAATCCGCGATATGGTTCTCGAATGATCGCTTAATCATTCTGGCAGCCTCATTCGCTACTTTGCTTGTGTTTATGTATTTGTATCGTAAGTATAAATCCACTTCTCCTGCCGTCCCGTATTTAACGGCTATCGGTTTAGGAATCTTTTTAGCCTTGTATGTTCCTGCCCCGATGTTGCACGTTCCGCCTTTCACGATGCGGATTGGCTTACCGTTACCGCATTTTCACAATTTCACCCCGCTATTGGGCTTAGAGATGTTAGGTTATGCGTTGATGTTAGCATCCGTAGACGTGATTGAACAAGTGATGAGTAACGCCGCGATCGAAAACTTAGACCCCGAAAAACGAAAAACTAATTCGCGAAACAGTCTTTTAGCCATATGGCTCTCGAATGTTGTTTCTACTTTTTTTGGTGGAATGACCAACTTAGACGGTTTACAGATGAGTAGTACCAACATTCTTGCAGGAGCAGTAACCAAGCTATCCAATCTCTTCACTGCGGCAACGATTGCCTTTATCCTGTTTAACTACAAACTATTGGAATATCTGCCCGAATTCCTTTTAGGTGGATTGATGGTATTTGTTGGCTGGAAGATGGTTATCGGTTTATTCCACGTGGCGGAGAAGGGACGTTATGCCTTTATGTTGGCGATGATATGTACAATCTTAGTTTACTTCTACGGGATGTTTGAAGGTTTGCTGATTGTAGTAGCGGTACATGCTTTTATATTTTTTGTCATAGAAAAATATAAAAACACTCCTACCATGCAAATCGTCGGCGAATTCCTAAAACTCTTCAGTGATTCTGTTCATCCACATCAAACAGAAACCATGAATGTATCCGTTAGCAAACATAGCGGTGGTTTAACCTATCGGAGCATTCGCCGCAGCCCGGTTGACAAAAAGAGTTTAGAAGATTTTATTAAGGACTGGGGATTCTCATTAACGGAACATTCAGTTCATCGGGTTATCGGTCATTATGACGCACAAGCCATGCTTTGGGGAACGTTCGCCAACAAACTTTCCTCCGGTCATGAAGAAATACGCCACTACTTCGAGCATTTACTCACACTCCCTCACCTCAAAGTTACTTTCGATAGTTGCGATTTCCGTCAATACGGAGACATTTATATCCAGTCCGGTTCATACACCTTTTTTTACGAGAAAAAAGGAAAAGTCCAGTCGATTCCGGCACGTTATTCCTTTGTTTGTAAAAAAGAACGTACCGGCTGGTACATCTTAGAGCATCATTCTTCCGAATTTCCCAACTAAATCATTAACCTAAAGCACTATTAATATGAATCCTGAAATATATTATTGGCTTATCCCATTAGCCGTCATTGTCCTCTTGATTGTAAACAGTATAACGATCATCAGGCAGGGACATGTAGCCGTTACTACTTTTTTCGGCAAATACCATCGCATTCTCAAGCCCGGCTTGAACTTTAAGTTTCCGGTTTTGGAGTCTGTTTTTCGGAAAATATCCCTTCAAAATCGCTCGTTGGAAATGGAATTTTCCGCCATTACCAAAGACCAAGCCATCGTTGATTTCAAATCGCTATTGGTCTATACCGTCCTCAATGATGATGAAGATACTGTAAAAAAAGTCGCCTTCAAATTCGTCGATGAACGGAGCTTTATGCAAACACTCATCCGTAGTATCGAAGCCTCCATTCGCGCCTTTGTTGCGACCAAAAAGCAAAGCGAGATTCTGGGGATGCGGGATGAAATCGTCCTGAAAGTGAAGCTAAGTGTGGATCAGCACTTAGCCGACTGGGGTTTTCACCTCTTGGATTTGCAGATCAATGATATTTTATTTGATGAGGCAATCATGCGTGCTATGTCCCAAGTGGTGGTAACAGAAAACCTGAAAATCGCCGCTGAAAATGAAGGTCAAGCCAAGCTCATCACCCGCACCCGCGAGGCGGAAGGCGAAAAACAAGCTATGATCCTTAAAGGGGAAGGGATTGCCCAGATGCGTAAGTTCATTGGCGATTCTATGACTGAAAACTTAATGCGCTTACACGCGCTTGATTTGGATACGGGACCGTTCTTACTCTCCATTTGGATGGAAAGCATGAAACATGTAGCCGAACACAGTGATGGTAACGTCATCTTTTTTGATGGTTCAATACAGAGCATGGAAAATACCATGCGCCAGATGAATGCCCTTGACTTATTAAAGTCCAAAGGGCGGTAGTCCCGATAATCGTTATATTTGTTTCCCTTCCGTCGGATGAACCTAATGACGGAGGGGTTTTTTTTATATATCTTTAATCACTTACCGCTTCCAAGATCACCTGATCTATCGACGAATCCTCCATATCCTCAAAGGTCTTCACGTCCACAATATCGAATTTCGCACCTGCTTTGGTCAGGTCATCGTCTAAGGCTTTCAAGAATCGCGTAGCCGACGGGTCTTTCCCGATTTGCAGAAAAAGAATCGTCAGTTCTTCATCCTTGTTTATCTTTTGCGTTTGCGCCACGATTGCCGAAGCCACCGCCTTACGGTCGTCGGGTTCGCCGTCGGTGATGATGAGAATCATCTCGTTGGTATCACTACTTTTCCGGCGGGCGTTGATATGGGAAAAGCAATCTTCCAGCACGGCATCCAAGCGGGTCGAACCGATCGGCATATTAGCATCGTAAAGTTCCGCCACCTTAGAAGCCGTAACGTTTTCGTACCGCTTAAATTTGGAGGAGAAGAAATAGAGGTCTATCCCGTCGGGGTCGAACTGTTCCACACGGCGGGCTAAAGCAATGGTTGCTTCTTGGGCTTCGGCGTAAAGCGATTTTCCGGGCAGAAGAAACGACGGGTTAGCCATCGAACCACTCTTATCAATAATAAGGGTGTAGTTCATGCTCATAGTTATTATGTAATTAGTTTACATGCTATTTACGGAATTGGGAAGGTAAGGTTACATTTTTTTGGTTAGATGATGCCATATTATTATTTTTACCTTACATAAAAATTGAAGCACAACCCCTATTTTTATCCTATTTAGGGATATTGTCCCTGTACTAAGTAGGGGTGATTGTGAAGGTTACTGATTATCAGGCGTTGATCAGCCGAACTCTCTCTTATTAAATAAAAAGAAACGTAGGGTATTATTATTAACAATAATAATCGTCCGTTTTTTCTGCAAAAAAGTGTATTGGTTTGGTTTGGTTTGGTTTGGTTTGGTTTGGTTTGGTTTGGTTTGTAAACTTTTTTTAGCATTTAAGTCAACGTCCGTTAATCCTACCTTTGCAATCAAGAATTCATTTCTTATCTACTTCATTTTTCTATGAGAAAATTAATTGGTTTATTGTTCGTTTCCGCACTTGCGGTTTCTGGAATAACGATGTCTTCATGTACCAAGGAAGACAAGTGTAAAGATATTTCTTGCCAAAATGGGGGTACTTGTTCGGATGGAAAGTGTAACTGCCCCTCCGGCACGAAGGGAGACCGCTGTGAAACCATCATTGCTAAAAAAATGACGGTTAAGGACATTACACTAACCGACTTCCCCGCTTTGAAACCCGACGGCAAAACCACTTGGGATACACCGCTTACTGATGAGTATGGAAATCCTCCAGGCAATAATCCTGACATCCAAATTCGGGTGTTGGTTGACGGACAAGCTATGTCCGGCATGTCTTTCTTGATTAGACCCGATGTAACCAAAGGAAATCTGCCTCAAAATTTCGGAGACTACAATAAGCAAAACCTTGTTTTCACCGACATGAATGCAACTATTACTATTGACATCAAAGACCATGATGAGGTAGGAGGTGTTACTTCACCCGAATCGATGGGATCAATTGAATTTAAGTTAGCGGATTATATTGAGTCTCGTCCGGCTACGATTACCCTCAAAAGCAAAGATGGTAATTACAGTGTTGTCTTCAAGCCTGTGTGGGAATAAAAAAACTTCCACCCAAATTTCCCTAATAGAGGCGGATTTCTGGCTTTGAAGCATTGCCAAGAACTGCCTCTATTCACAAATAGAAATAAAATATTTTCTGTCTTTATGTGAATATTCAATTCCATTATTAAAATATCAATAAATCATTAGCGAGGGCTATTCAAAGAAATAGTTGAAAAAAAGCCCGTGCAAGCAAGGTTTATTTATAAATTTGCACGACTTGTAAAATCGTCTTATTCTCCAAAAATCGTTAATCGTTACGAAATATTGCTATGATTTTTGATCTAGATATGATAAAGGCAACCTATGCCGGGTTGCCCGCCAAAGTAGAAGCGGCGCGCAAATTGTTAGGTCGCCCGCTCTCGTTCACGGAAAAAGTATTATATGCTCACTTGATGGAAGCCTTACCCGCTCAACCCTACGGACGGGGTTCTTCCTACGTGATGTTCAACGTAGATCGGGTGGCAATGCAGGATGCTACGGCTCAAATGGCACTCCTACAATTCATGCAGGCGGGTATTGATAAAACCGTTTTGCCGAGTACCGTTCACTGCGACCACTTGATCCAAGCCCAAATCGGAGCGGAAAAAGACCTCGCCGTAGCCCTGAGCGATAACAGCGAAGTGTATGATTTCCTGTCTTCCGTCTCTAAAAAGTACGGTATCGGTTTCTGGAAGCCGGGTTCCGGGATCATCCACCAAGTAGTTTTGGAAAACTATGCCTTCCCCGGTGCTATGATGATCGGTACGGATTCTCATACGGTTAATGCGGGTGGTTTAGGCATGATTGCAATCGGTGTTGGTGGCGCGGATGCCGTTGATGCCATGACAGGTATGGGTTGGGAGTTAAAATTCCCTAAACTCATCGGCGTAAAGTTAACCGGTAAAATGAGCGGTTGGACTTCCGCCAAAGACATCATCCTCAAAGTAGCCGGCATTCTAACGGTTAAAGGGGGGACGGGGGCTATTTTAGAATATTTCGGTGATGGCGCAGAATCACTTTCTTGCACAGGCAAAGGTACGATTTGCAACATGGGCGCGGAAATCGGTGCTACGACTTCCACCTTCGGTTATGATGAAAGTATGGATCGCTATTTGCGCTCTACGGGACGTGCCGAAGTTGCCGATTTAGCCAATGCTGTAAAGGCACACTTAACAGCGGATGCGGAAGTCTATCAAAATCCCGAAAAATACTTCGACCAAGTCATCGAAATCAACCTTTCCGAACTGGAACCCCACATTAACGGACCTTTCACGCCGGATTTAGCTTGGCCCCTCTCCAAATTCAAGCAAGCCGTCATCGAAAATGACTATCCGCGTGAGTTACAGGTAGGTTTGATCGGTTCATGTACTAATTCTTCTTATGAAGATTTAACCCGCGCTGCATCAGTAGCCAAACAAGCCTCCGAAAAAAATATCAAGGTGAAAACTGAATTTACCGTTACGCCCGGATCGGAATTGGTGCGCTATACCGCTGAACGCGACGGATTATTAGGCGTTTTCGAGCAAATCGGGGGAGTTGTGTTAGCCAATGCTTGCGGTCCGTGTATCGGGCAGTGGAAACGGCACGGTGCGGAAGAGAAGCAGAAAAACTCGATCATCACTTCCTTTAACCGCAATTTTGCGAAAAGAAATGACGGTAATCCGAATACCTTTGCATTTGTGGCTTCCCCCGAAATCGTAACTGCATTGACGCTGGCAGGTGATTTGACCTTCAACCCAATGACGGATACCCTTATCAATGAAAAAGGCGAAGCTGTGAAGTTGGAAGAACCACAAGGAATTGAACTACCACCATCGGGTTTCGCGGTGGAAGATGCTGGTTATCAAGCACCGGCGGAGGATGGACGTAGCTTAACAGTAAATGTTCGCCCTGATTCTGACCGCTTACAGTTGTTAGCACCCTTCTCGGCTTGGGATGGTAATGATTATAAAGGTCTCCGATTATTAATTAAAGCCAAAGGAAAATGCACAACGGATCATATCTCGATGGCAGGACCTTGGCTTAAATATCGCGGACATTTAGATAATATTGCTAATAATACCTTAACAGGTGCGGTAAATTTCTTTAATGACAAGACTGATTCTGTTAAAAATCAGTTAACCGGCGAGTATCAAGCCGTGCCTACCGTAGCCAGAGCTTATAAAGCATCAGGATTGGGTTCGATTGTGGTAGGCGATGAAAATTATGGTGAAGGTTCGTCTCGTGAACATGCCGCCATGCAGCCCCGCCACCTGAATATGAAGGTAATTTTGGTCAAATCCTTTGCCAGAATCCACGAAACCAACCTGAAAAAGCAAGGCATGTTAGCATTAACCTTTGCGAATAAAGAGGATTACGACAAAATCCGTGAGGATGACCAAATTGACATTATCGGTTTAGCATCATTTGCTCCCGGCAAATCGTTAACCGTTGTGTTAAATCACGCTGACGGTTCTAAGGATGAATTTCCGGTGAATCATACGTATAATGAGGCGCAAATCGAGTGGTTTAAGGCAGGTGGCGCACTGAATTTGATTCGGATGCGTGCCGGTAAGTAAGCCAAATCTAACATACTAACGTTAAAATTAACACTTTAATCCCTCTAAATTCGATCATTCAAAGATGGTCTTTTGAGGGGTTAATCTTTTATCAAGAGCTGATTTTGTATTACTCGATGAAAAATAAATATATTCATATAATATACTTATACCGAATTCATTTATTCTTTACACAATTTCTATCTTGGCAACTACTTGAAAATCAATAGTCTTTCAAGATTAAATTTACGTGAATAAATAATGAATTTGGTATTAGTAACTAAAGCAAAGAATAATATGAAAATCAACTTACTAACATTAGCGGATTCAGCCCGTATTCAGGGGCGAGCCGTCGTCGAATCGGTCATTGATCTCCTCAAATCCGTCTGTAATGTCGAACATACAAGATACAGAAGCCCAATAAATGCTTTTACTCATATGCTCGCATGTCTTGTCGATTATCAATTCTTAGACGAAAAACCAAAATATAAATACGCCTGAGAAATACCCTCAAAACAGCCAAACCTCACCTTATCCACCGTTTGGATGCTTAGGTGGATGACGCTTAAGAGTAAATCCAAGATGTAACGTGGGTTGCCCACTTCATCCGCCCAATCGTTGGGATTTACGATTGGGCGGATAGGTCTTTGTCTGGGAATTTTAATTGATTAAATTGTCAAAAGCCATTATAAACTGATGTTTCTTATTGCCAATATTAAAGAATGGAAATCCCAATAGTTTGTAGGTTTGATTCTCAAACTTAAAATCTGTTGATAGGTCTGCTTTTTCAAGAAGAGCTAATAAAAAATCCTCTTTCCATTGGTCATTTGAGACTAAAAAGTCGCCTTTGGGTTCGATAAAAACTTGAATCCAATGGTTTGTCTCTCCATTTATTTTTTGTAAATAAAGAACGTAATCCGGTTCAAAAGCACGACCTTGTTTAAAGTCATATAACTTGAAAAAACGTTCATTCCGAATGAGGTAAAATTTGTCATAGCGCCTCTTAATTTCAGATTGTTTCTCATTAAAAAACATGACTAAGGCTTTCTCTTCCGAAGTTCCGTATTCATCCTCAAAAGCATACCAATCTTGATTTGATAAATCAATTCGGTATGCAGAAGCAGACTCTTTTGATTGAGACTTACCTTTCTCTTCGCCGACCGACGGTTTCGCTAATGATAATTTCTTATTCTGAATCAATTGATGAAGTGAAGCAGGCTTAAAGGTTTGAGAACCAACTTTGTGAATCACATCTTTTGAGATTTTCGCATAGAAGTGTTCTAAAATTGCATTGATACAATGGAGTTTTTCTTCATTATTCAAATCAGAAAAAACATCCTCTCCGGTTATCGTTACAGTTAACTGATAATTTTTCAGGTACTCCCTTTGGTTTAGTAACGCTGTAACTGTGCTTAAACTTGGTAAAAATTCTTTTAACCGATTGAATCGGTAATCTTCCGATTGATTTATTCCTTTACGGATCAATGAACTCGGAAATTCTTTCAAAGTGAAATTTATGCTCCGCCTATTGGTACTATCGAAGTCGGATAGGGTTGACTCGTTCAGCACAGTTATTGTTCCGGTTAAATTACGATTGATATTTACAGTTGCTGTTTTGTCAAATAGATTTTCTTGATGAATAAATAATTGGTGTTCAGCCGTTAAAGACACCAATTCATTTACCCAAAGCAATCCCGATTTATAAAGATCAGATTGTTTGAAAGATTCTTTCAGCTTCATATTTATTTCAATCCGGTCATCGGTCATTAACCCGATTTCAACCAAATTTTTCTCTAATAGACGTACATATTCGGGATCATGTAAGGTATGATAATACAACTCTTCACAAACCCGGAGATCATTTTCTAAATCTCCATCAAATTTACGAATGTATTTATCATCTTCTCCCTCGGGCAGGCTGAACGGGAAGTATCGCGCCCCCCGACCGATCAACTGGGCTTCCGCTACCGTCGTTTTGGGATTTTTAGTATCATACAGACGTACAATATCAAATAAATTCAAAACATCCCAACCTTCGTTCAATTTATCAACGGCAAAGATTGCCCGATACTCGTTCGTGTAGTCTTCCAAAGTGTTAACGGCTATTTGTTTATTTTCGCTCTCTTCTTTGGAATTAACCGATATACATTTTTCTTCCGAAAAATCTTCTTTCAGTTCTAAAATCAGGTTTTCAAAGTTGATCCCTTTTCGATCTACGTAAAGAAAAATTTGACTAATACGATCATCTTTATCCGTTAAAGTTTGAATTCGTTGGATGGTTTCGGGCTTCAAATCCTTTAATTTTTGGAGAAATTCTTTGAAGAAGTTTTGGCTCTCCGGGATCGTTTTCGACTTAAACAAAATAACCGGCTTAACAGCTAAGCGATGTTCTTCAAACAATTTACGGCGATATTGACTCATCAGCACAGCCAACAATGCCCTTTCAAAGGGTTCTAAGGTAGATTGAAATACCTTGATCTCTTTGGAATATCCTGCATCTTTGAAGGATTTTAATGAATAATCAAAGATGATTTTATTTAGATACGCCTTGCGGATATTTTCGTTGCCCGTTTCCGCAGTTGCCGTAAATTCCAACAATACATTATCAGTATTACAAGCTAAAATACGGCTAACTGTTCCTTCCCAAGTCCGTTCCTCTTCGGATGGGGTCGTTTGTCTTCCTTTCCTGAGTGTATTCAAGTGATGGGCTTCATCTGAAATCAAGACAATACTTTTTCCTTCAAAGTCCTCATAGGTGATGCTGTTTTCTTTCGGCGTATTCAGATTAATATGGAGTCCCTGAATGGTCGTGAAACAAATCTGTAAATCATCCCGGTTATCCGACTCAAAATTTTCTACTACCCGAATGTTAAGCGTTTTGCCGCTAAGGATGAGTTTTTCCTTGAAAAGGTATTTACTTGAAAATGTGTTTGTAAAATTCTCAATAGTCTTTTGTAAAATACTCGTACTGTTCACGAAAAACAGAAATTGACGATAGCCTTTTTCATACAAATATAGCATCAAGCCTGCCATGATATACGTTTTACCCGACCCCGTAGCCATGTGAAAAAGTACCTCCGTCGGCATTGGATAGCCTGCTTTACCCCGCGTGTGATGCCAGTAATAATCAAAACGACCGAAGGCTTCTAATTGATAAGGTCGTGCTTCATGCTTGAGATTTTCTGGTATGAAAGCCGGCACACGTTTCGTAAAAATAGCTTCATCATGTCGTTCCATGCCGTCATAATCAGCATATAAAAACGGTGCTTCGTTGTGAAAGAGGTTAGAACCTCTTGGGGTACGGATTTTACTCATGGGAGTTGAATATTTGAATAGAGGTTAAGTAATCGTATGTTCATACCCAAAAACTCAAATCGGTCATTTTCGGAATAAATCGCTCCGTCGGGATAGGATTCGACTTTCATTTCCGTTTGACTTACCAACAATACTTGGCGGACGGACGGGATCGATAGATATGCCGGTAATTTCACGTTCCGGTCATAAGACTCCGTGGATGGAGATAAAATTTCGATAATCCCCACCGGATTTTCTGCCGTAACGTCATCACAATACGATACCGGTTCACATAAAACCACCACATCGGGATAACAAAACATATTCACCGACGAAACATAAATTCGCATTTCAGAAGCTACCCAGCACGTCCCACCTTCCAGAAATTCATCCAGATAACGGGTAAATTTCGTACATAATTTATGGTGAGCCGGTTTAGCTCCCGGCATGGCTAAAATCTCGCCGTTGAGGTATTCTAATTTCAGCTCGCTTCCCGCATTGAGAGCCTGATACTCGGAATAAGACAGATGTGTACGCATAAATTTGTCCGTTGATTAAGTAAATTTAGATGCTGTCAGGTTAATTTACAAGCCTTCTTTCCCCATCGCATAAAACGCTTTCGTCAACGTCTTATCTTCTTCCGTTAAGCCGTGGTCGGTGTCGTCCATTTCGGAGTAGGGGACGTACAGCATATTTTTATCAATCACATCCCGAATGAAAATCTTTTTCTGCTCCTCAAACGGTAGTTGGCGGAAGGCTTCGATATTTTCATCAAATCGCTGTACCTCAATCCGGTAGCTGATGAATGACTTACCTTTGATGACCTCCCACACCGCTAACAATTCCTCCGTGCTTTCCGCGCGCAAGATGTCCTCCATATAGTTCTTTTTATCCCATTCGGCAAGTTCCATATAAACAAATGAACCGCCACCCTGCCAGCCTACTGCCTTCGAGATGCCCCCTTGTTCCCCGTCAATCACCTTTTTTAGGCGTTCCGCTGTGATGCTTTCCACATAATCCATCTGCTCCACCCCAATGAACCGCCGCCCCATCTTCATCGCTACCGCCGCCGTCGTTCCCGAACCTTGGAAGAAGTCTAAAACGAGGTCGTTTTCGTTGGTTGCAGCATTGATTATAAATGAAAGAAGGGTTTCCGGTTTGGGATATGAATCAAATCCTGTTTCTAAGATGTCATTTTCTTTTTTCGCGTCTTCATTTGTCCCTATTCCTAATAATTTTGACAAATAAACATTATCAATTAATTTGTCCGGAGACATGATCGACGCATTAGTCCTCTGATAACGAATTGACATTTTTTCACTTTTTATTAAGAAATAAGTACCTGTCGAAATTTCATTGTCAAGATTTTCTTGTTTCCATTTAAATCTGCCTTTAAGGCTTACCGAGTTAATATTTTTATTATTCTCAATTAGAATATCATTTAATACTTCAATCGAATCGTACAGTCCTATATTTTTTACACCATTCTTGAGATTATTAAAATAAATACTACCTATAGGGAAATTTAATACACCAATACCATTACTTGCATTTAATAATGGTGCGTCATCATTATCGCTCATTCTTCCTTTATATTTAAGGGTAGAGTCTAATTTTTTTTCATAGCAATGTAAAAACTCTACATTTTTACGAGATTTCTTAGATAGGGCAGGTGCGTTATCTGTATTCTTCCAAACGAATGTATCAACAAAATTCTCTCTTCCAAACACGCCATCACATAAAACTTTAAGGTAGGCTTGTTCGTTATCGTCGCATTGGATAAATATGCACCCATCCTCCCTTAATAGTTCCCTTGCGACTTCGAGTCTGTTTTTCATGAAGGTGAGCCACGTGGAGTGGTTGAAAGAGTCGTTATACTTAAATGAGTCGTTGCCGGTATTGTAGGGCGGGTCTATGTAGATGAGTTTAACCTTGCCGGCATAGACCTTTTTCAAAGAATGGAGAACGAGGAGATTATTGCCTTTGATAAGAAAATTATCATTTATTGATATATTTTCCGTCTCTCTCTCTCTCTCTCTCTCCTTTAAATTCCTCGTCCTGTTTAACATAACGTTTGAAATTACAAAACGCTTTATGATCCAAGAGGCGGTCTATCTCATCGGGAGCGAGGGTTTCATTCCAAAAGATTTCGTTTCGTTTTTGGTCATCTTTGGTTTGCCCGCCTTCCAAAACGCAGTCTTTGTATGGCCACGCCAAGACTATTTCCCGTGAATCGGTAAAGTAGTTTCTGTCTTCGTTTACGAGACCGATCTTATTTTTGAAAGCGGTGTAACTGTCAGGTAAAAACTGTTTATTGGAGACAAATTGCTGAAATTTCACCTTATCAAAGATGAACATTCCGTCTGTTTCGGTTAAAAAATGCTTTTTGAGGGATTCATTTTGCAAGATGATACGGAGGAGGCCGGCATCAAATCGGAGGGCATCTTCCACCAATTTATTTTTGAGGAGTCTGCCGTTTTCATCGGTATAAAGTTCCTTTTGTTCGGAATTTAAGACGGCGTTTCGGAAATCTTCTAAAAGGTTCTGCATGGTGCGAAATTAGCTAATTTTTGTTCGCAACATCAATTACAGATAAAAGAAATTATCTGTTTGGATAGGATTATTCAAAGTACAACATAACGTGAGGTTCGGCTAAAACCTGCTTGATAATCAGTTACCTTTCGGATTACCCCGTACTCAAGTACGGGGACTAAGCCAATACGTAAGGCAAAAAAGTCGCCTAAACGAGTTAGTCCCTCGACTTTAGTAGTGGGGAAAAAGCGATACAACAATAAAAAGTCTTGATAATACCAAATTCATTATTTATTCACGTAAATTCAATCTTGAAAGACTATTGATTTTCAAGTAGTTGTCAAGATAGAAATTGTGTAAAGAATAAATGAATTCGGTATAATGAGGTCAAATATAGCCAAACCTCACGTTCATACAATAATTCAGAATAAATCATGTATAATTTTATGTATTTATAAAATAAAATGGCGGACTACTGTCATTAGTTAGTCCGCCATTTTATAACTGAATAAATCAGTATCTATTTCTTTTTGCCGTTGATGAGGTCGAGAATTTCTTGAGGCGGTTGGATATTTAATTTACCTAAAATTTTAAGCGTAATGTTATCCTGCTCAGGTCCTTTAATGATGATGGAATTACCGCCTGCACCGGAATTGAAGACATAATCATAACCTTCTGCTTTGTAAATTTCATCTATCACGCCCTGCAATTTATCCAAGATAGGCGTTAAGAGTTCCTCTTTCTTCTTCTGCAAGTTAGCTTCCGCGTCTTCAGAGGATTTTTGGATTTCTTCTTGTAACTTTTGCAGGTCTTTCTCCATTTCCGTCTTTTCTTCCGGTTTTAGGGACGGATTTTTGGCTTTCTCTTGGTATTCGGCGAATTTTTGCTGGAGATAGATTTTTTTAACTTCTAATGCCTGCAACAATTTTTGTTCATGGGTCTCGATTTGAGCGCGCATGGATTTATATTCCGGCATCAATGAGACGACCAATTCTAAATTCGTATAGCCGATTTTGGTTTTTTGCGCTTGGGTCGTTACTACGGAGGACAGCACAAAAAGGATAATCAGCAGGAAAAAACGCATGATAATAAACGAAATAAATGATTGTTTGGGCGCAAAGATAGTAATTAATCCTAAACGAAGTCAAAGCAGTTAGATTACTACACCATTATCGGATTTGAACACCTATTATCAGAATATCATCCGTTTGGGAAGTCTTCCCCCGCCAGTCATCCAAGACTTTATGCAATATCTTTTGCTGATCGGCTAACGAATAGGACTGGGTTTGTAGTATCATATCCTTTAACTTTTTTGTAGTGAACTTGCGATCATTTGATCCACCGAATTGATCCCCATAACCGTCGGAGGATAAATAAAACGCATCACCCTGTTGTAATTCAAACACATGATCGGTAAATAATCCCGAACTTTGGAACGGACCTGCCCCAATAGGTATCTTATCGCCTTTAATTTCCATGAGTTCATTATTCCGAACAAAATAGAGCGGACGATTTGCCCCCGAAAAGGTGATGATATTCTTTTTAGCATCATAGGCACATAAGCCTACTTCCATGCCGTCGTAAGTCTTCTGCGTGGAAACTTCGGTTTGCTTCAAGATGAGTTTGATCTCTTTATTTAAGTAGTTCAGGATTGATGCAGGATTGGTAATTCCTTGCTCAATAACAATATGATTCAATACTGTACTGCCGATGACGGACATGAAAGCCCCCGGTACACCATGCCCCGTACAGTCCACCGCCGCCCAAACAAACACATCATCTTTTTGATAATACCAATAAAAATCACCGGAAACAATGTCCTTCGGTAAATATAAGATAAAAGCGGAAGGAAATACTTTATTGAAGTCCGACGTGCCGGGTAAGAGGGCTTCTTGGATGCGCTTGGCGTACTGGATGCTGTCGGTAATATCTTTATTTTTTAATTCGATAATTTCATAAGCCATCATCAAATCCATATTTTTCTTATTGATGACGGTATTGGCTTTCTCTAATTCACTCTTTTGGCTTTGAATTGCCCGCAGGAATTTAGCTTTAGAGAAAGCTGATACGGCATGATCCCGAAAACGAAGTAGCCGATAAATATCCTTTTGAGAGAAGGCTTTTTCAGAGGAAAAACTTTCAAATATCAGAAAGCCGACCAACTTTTCATCTACCCGAATGGGCATGGTCAGCATCGCTTTGGGGAGGTTAATATGAATTAATTTTTGTCCGGCAATACGATCCTGCATCGGATGAATGAGGTAAACGCCTTCAAAAACTTGATCTTGGGCATCGGTATAGCGGGCAAGGGCTTCCTCCCACGTGAAAGAAACAAAATCCGTTTCTTGTTTGGTATAGCCGACCGCGGCCGCTACCATGAATAGGTTTTTATCTTCCTCCCAATTCAAAAATGCCCCCGATTCCGCATTGCTTATCAATTCCAAGCCCTGATCCAGAAGCGATTGTAAGACCCGAGTTAATTCCATCTCTTGGTTCACGATACGGACGATGCGGTCTAAGGTCGCCATCTCTTCGGATTGTGCCTTGATTTCTTGTAGGAAATGGGCTTTGGTAAACGCCGGTATCGCATGATCGCGGAAACGAGCCAACCGTTGTAAATCAGCCTCATTGAAGGCTTTATAATTGGAGAAGGAGTCAAATATGATAAAACCTTCCAACTGCCCGTTGACCAAGATGGTCATCGCCAACATGGACTTAGGACTCGGCAAGCCGGAGACTTTATCACTAGCTACCCGATTAGGATTAACGCCCGGTACGATATACACGCCTTCCTTTATACGGTCTACAGGTAAGGCGTAACGTTGCGTGGCTTCTTCGATGGTAAAAGTGATGTTTTCCACATCTGCTAACTCATAGCCGAAAACCGCACCGATTCTAAAGACTTTATGTGAAGGATCATAGACCAAAAATGCACCCGATTCCGCTTGGGGGATCAGTTGGATACCCTGAAGCAAGAGATTGCGCAATACCAACTCTAAATCAATATCTTTGTTGATGATGCGGACGATTTGGTCTAAGGTCTCTAATTCATCGGCTTGCTTTTCAACTTCTTTGATCCGTTCCCCGATTTTATTGGCTAATGTGATCTTTTGAGCTTCTAATTTAAGTCCCTGACCTTGTAAGTTGATGAATTGTAAATATAACCGAAAAGCATAGATGCTTACCCCGATCAGTAATAATACCGTCAAGAACAACCATATGGCATCTACGGGAAACAAGATCATCAGTACCAAACCATTAATTATGACCATTTTGATAAAAAGACATTGTGCTAAGCACCAGTCCTGACATACAATATTACGAAAGGCTTATGATTGAGTTGATAAAAGTTTTGCACGGGATTCTTTCCGAACCGTCCAACGTTTGTAAGCTGTCCTTCGTCTAACTAAAGAATATACATCATTAGCAATTATACGTTCTTCAAGCTCTAAAGCTATGTCGGCTAAATCTTGGTATTATCTTGTTTGGTTTTGCCGCCTGTGGGTAGGCATTTTGTTCGTGATTTCGGGTTTAATTAAGGTGAATGACATCATCGGTTTTTCCTACAAGTTGGATGAATACTTTGACGTTTTTCAACAGCATTTCGGTCTGCCCGCTGCCCCCTTCAAAGCGGTCTCCATTCCGATGGCGGCGTTCATCTCGATTGTAGAAACGGTGATTGCTTTCTTTCTATTGTTCGGTTATCGGGCGCGGTTTACGGTTATTACATTGTTGGCTACCATTGTCTTTTTTACCTTTCTGACAGGCTATTCATGGATAACGGATAGTGTGAAAGACTGCGGATGTTTCGGCGATGCGTTGAAACTTACCCCCTTTCAATCCTTTATGAAGGATGTGTTCCTTACCATTTTGATCGGTATCTTATTCCGCTTTCATCACCTAATTAAACCGATTCTTTCGCCAAAACCCAATTTGATAGCGGTTTCTTCGGCTACGGCATTGGTAACGGGCTTAACGGCATACTGCTTTTACTTTCTACCCATCATAGATTTTTTACCTGCCTGTGAAGGATGCGACCTCAAAGAAACGACCTTAGATAAATTAGGTGATTATTCTTCTTTTGGGGCGGATGCGGGTATAGATGAATTTAAGGGCAATGCTTTATTAATCACGATGGGGCATTTGGAGAAAATGCCGGCGAATCGAAAAGAAGACATCATCAACCTTCATGCCCAACTGAAAGGGAAAAATATTCAGGTTTTGGGTGGAGCAACTTCTTTATCGGATTCGATGAAAAAATATGCCCCGCAGTATCCCTTTCCAATCTCGAGCCAAGACGGCGTATTACTCAAGACGATGGTGCGTTCCAATCCGGGCTTTATCTTGTTAAAGAACGGTGTGGTGATGCGTAAATGGAGTAAATATGAAATCCCCGATGAAGCGGAAATTAGCAAATATTTGCAATAAGGATTTGTAACGATAGCCAAAGATACCCTATCTTTGCAGTCTCAAATTTAAGGATCGGAGCGTAGCGCAGCCCGGTAGCGTACAACGTTCGGGACGTTGGGGTCGGAGGTTCGAATCCTCTCGCTCCGACCAATATTGTTGATAATCAACGAATTACAGGTAATACTGTCTAAAATGCTGTCTAATTTTATTAGGTAGCATTTTTTGTTATGTATAGCAATTAGAATGAAGTTATAAGGTCTTACGGGAAATTTGTACCGTTTAGGTATGACTCTTTCATAACTATGGGTCGTTTATGCTTATGAAATGGACGATGGAGTTGACTTTTCTTACTATTTGACCTTATTCCCATTCACCGTCTTACTTACGATTCTCCGTTCTTTTGGGTCGTACACGGTTTCGATAAATTTATCTTCATACCGGCTTTCTAACTTTTTAGCGTAACGGTCGTGGCGTTCAACGATACGCTCGAATCGTTCGGGGTCAGTTT